>Ga0247843_1000575_pt1 | contig 86318 bp, 71 predicted proteins | sample LaCruzMarch2017__FD_192420 | JGI IMG/M metagenome (GOLD analysis project Ga0247843, IMG submission 192420) | Freshwater microbial communities from meromictic Lake La Cruz, Castile-La Mancha, Spain - LaCruzMarch2017_8m | ecosystem: Environmental > Aquatic > Freshwater > Lake | place: Spain... | reverse complement strand
CCCAGCTTTTTCAATACAAATCGTTTGTCTTTCTCGAGCAATTCGGGAGGACATATAGGTTTGGTTAGTTCCTGCTCTGCCTCTGTTCTGCTGAGTTGCCCTGCGGCGATAAGGGTGGACAAATGGCTTTTGCGTTTGTCCACGCCAAACTTAATGGGCAGAATGTATGCCTGATAAAAACGGGTAAAGACCGATTCATGGTGTTTGCCCCCATAATCTTGCCAACCCAATTCTTGGCTTAACCGCAGTTTAACCGCCTCCTTTTGGTAGTCCACATAATTTAAAATGGGAATGGATCGGGCCCTTCCCTTTCCTTGGCCCCAGCGGTAGCGATAGTATGACATCAATGGGTAGCTATGGATGGGAATTTCGCCAAACTGCCGGTGAATCCCCAAAATGTTGAGGTGGTCCAGTTTGTTGTGCACCCAGTTTGAGGGCAATTGTCCTTCGGTGGCAAAATGCTCTCCGCTTAGAATGTAACCCACATCAAATTTGCGGGCCAGGCGAAACAGGATGGCGGCGATGGCGTGGTCGGTCAACACCTCGATGTCAATGACTCCTGCCCGGATGTAGGCCCGCTGCAAATCTCGAAACTCTTCCCAGGGAACCACATAGGTGTACAAATCGATGTTCAGGCGGCTTAGAATCCGTTCCATGTTGAGAACGGCCCGTTCGGAATTCCATCCGTTGTCCAGGTGAACGGCAAGAACGCGCAAGCCCAAATCTCGGCAAAGCAAGGCCACGTAGGAGCTGTCGGTGCCTCCGCTTAATCCAATCAAGGCATCGTAGGGTTTGCCTTTCCCCGCTTTTCGAAGTTGAGCTAGCAGGGTTTCCAGGTCTGCTGCGGATTTTTGCCTTAAAGGTGCCTGCTGGGAATAGTGGAGGCAAATGGAACACCGGCCTGCGCTATCGAAGGATAGGTTGGGTTGGTCTTGGGTGCTAAGAAGGCAGGAGGAGCATTTCTTCATTTTGTAACCTAATAATGAATCAAAACCGCCCGGTGCCGCCCATAAAAAACAAAGCAGGATGATGCGGCCAAACCCGAGGCTCCCGCTGCCGATTCATCGGTAAAATCAAGATTGCCCCGGCAACCTCCTGCCAACACCAAGGGCAGGGGCGTATGGGGCTGAACCTCTTGCAATACCTCAGCATCATAGCCCGTGTATAGGCCGTCTCCATCGATCTGATGCAAAAGCAGTTCTCCTGCCCCCAGACTGCCTGCTTTTTCAGCAGCAGCAACCAAATCCATGCCCAAAAGCTGTGTGCCGCTCCGTGTATAACATAGGCGTTTGCCTTTGGCATCGATTCGATAATCTAGGGAGATCAACACAGAACTGCTGCCCATCAGCCTGGCGGATTCTTCAATCAAACCTGGATTTTCGGCGAGGGCGGTGTTGAATACCACTTTTTCAAAGCCTTTGTCCATCAGCCATTTCACCTGGTCTAAGCTGCGGATTCCACCCCCATAGCCCAAAGGCATTTGGGCTTCTCCTGCCAATCGGCTAAGCAAATCTTTGGGCAATTCAGTTGAAGTTAGCGTTTGCCGAAAACCCATCAAAAGCACCTCATCTGCTTCCTTTTCGTTAAACACCCGCAGGGCGTTGATGGGGTCGCCCACATAACGTGGAGTTGAAAATGCCTGGGTCTTCCAAAGGCCCCCATCTAAAAGGCCTAAAACCGGAATAATCCTTGGTGCCTGTTTCATTGATTTTGCAATAGGCCTGCCATTCGATTGTAGTTGGCTGAGGCCAAAAACCGTTCCGATTGAAGGGCCAAGGCCCCTTTTCTTAGTTCGCTATACTCCTTTTCGTTCAGATTGCTCAAACTCTCGATGGCCTTTGTCAGAGTGCTTGGGTTTTGAGGGTCAATCAGGTATCCGTTGTATCCATCTACCACCACATCGGGCACTCCGCAAACAGCAGGGGCTATGCCCGGCAAACCCAAAGAAATTCCTTCCATCAATGAAACGGGAACCCCTTCGTAGTGGCTGCTGTTTAAAATTGCATGGATCTTCAAGCTCCGAACCTGATTCAAAACCGCCCCAGCGGGTACATAGCCGTGAAAGTAAATTTTTACCCTAGGATTCGCTGCCGAAACCTCCATTCCCCGTTTCACAATTGCATCCGTGTATGCGCTTTCAGGCTGCTTGCCTAGATGGTGCCATTCCAATTCGGGTCCTGTCCAGTCTTCCAACGTATCCAAAATCCACTCTAGGTTCTTTACGGGAATAATGGCTGAGAGGGACGCCAGCCGAACGGGTAAAGCCCATTCCACGTCGGAAGGCTCCTGTTCAACTACCCCTAGACGAGCCAGCCAAAAACGGCCTTTAAGATTTGGATACCGGGTTTTTAGGTAGTGCATGCCGTGGCTCGAATTCACCGCCACTGCGCTCAGTTGTGAAAAAATAAAAGCCCTATGGGGCAAGTAGGTCAAAGGGTGACGCTCTGCGTACATGTCGGAACCATGCGTTCGGCTTAAGGAGGCTTGTATCCAATTCCTTCGCATCCAAAGGGCCAATAGGTAGGCGGCATGGTCCGTCCAATAGGCATACCAAATCCCCGAACGGTCATCCAGCCCTTTTTCCTGTAGAACCCTCAACACATTGCCTTGTAAAGTTGAGGCCATGGCTTCGTAGGCCAATGCCGTTTTTAAACCCAGCCAATGTGGACCGGGCAGGTCGCTCAGCAAACGCCCCAATCGGTGGGGCAAACCCGACTTCAATACGGCCTTTACTTTGTTGGGCAAGCTCATCCCCGCAGAAACATCTACCGTTTCTACGTTTGGAGGGAGTGCAAACAGGGGCCGCTCGGAACGGGGCCCCGGATGGTAGGCCAACAAAACCACCTTTCGAAAACGGGGCGCCAAAACGTGCAGTTCTGCCGCCAAATAGGGTTCACACACCCCAAAAGGGAAATCCCGAACCAGAAGAAAAAGGGTGCGGGAGTCGATTTTTGGGGATTCCAGCGTAGATTCGGAAACCGGCACCGGTTCAGGCCTGACCGAAAATCCCGCCTCTCGAAGCCATTCCCGAAGCAAAACCCGGCCGCGGGCATGGCTCTTTTCAGGATGAAATTGAAAGCCCCAAACCTGTCCTTTGCGCAGCCCAACCACCAACCGCTCGGAGCCTAAGACCGCCGTATGGCTAATGCTATCCGCTTCCAACGGAGCACAGGCATATCCATGGGTAAAATAAAACCTGCCTAGGTTTGCGCCCTGAGCCGAAACAGCCTCTTTCCAACCCACATGAGGCCAGGGCTCTCCTTGCTTTTCGGCTTGGCTTTTCAAGGAAATGACCTTTCCGGGAATCCAACCCAAACCCGGCTCTTCCCCCTCTTCGCTGCTTTGCATGAGGCATTGCATGCCCAAGCAAACGCCCAAAACTGGTTTGTTTGCCTGGAAATGCCCTTCCAAAGCTTGACGAAATTCGGGCTCGTTCAGCCGGCGCATGGCCGCGTCAAAATGCCCTACACCTGGCAAAACCAACCCCTGGCACCCCTGAATTTGGCTGGGTTCTGAAACAGGAATGGCCTTGATGCCCTCGGCTTGAAAAAAATCCAGCCAAACCCCGACATTTCCCGTGCCCACCGACAAAACCCCGACATCCGCCGAGTCGCCTTCAAGCACAAGCTGTGGTTCTGCCTCTCCCTTCAATTGCGAAACCAGCTGCCTGAAGTTTGAACGGTCTTGAAAAGCCCGGCGTTGTACCTGCCAACTTCCCTGACGCAGGGCTTTGTATTCCGTTTCGTCCAGAGCCAGCAGCTTTTTAAGCGCTTGAAGTATGGATTCGGGCTGATTGGGATTCAATAAAAATCCAGAAACCCCATCGAGTACCAGTTCCGGAACTCCGCAGATTTCGGGACCCAAAACAGGGATTCCTAGGGAGCTCACCTCCATCATGCTTACGGGAATCCCCTCAAAAAAACTGGTATTGATTAGGGCGTGGGGCTGCAAAGCCCGAATGCGTTGCATCATTTCAGCCGGAGGAACAAAGCCATGGGCATGAACCTGAATTCGGGGATTGGCTGTAGCCAATTCCTGCATTTTATGTTGGATTTCGTTCCCGTATTGGGCCTTGGAGGCCGAGCCGAAATGATGCCATTCCATTTTAGGCCCATCCCATTGGGAAAGAGCCTGCATCAATCCCTCTAGGTTTTTCACCGGAGATATTTTTGACAGGGAAAGCAGCCGAAAAGGATTTCCATTGGCTGCCGGAATGGCTTCTTGGCTTGGGACACCCAATCGGCTCAGCAAAATGCGGGAAGAAGCCCTGGGCGTTTGAACCCAAAGGTAGCGGCGGGCATGGTCTGAAATGGCTAAGATTCCGCTCAGTTGTTCATGAATAAATTTGCGGAAAGGCAAATAGGAAAAGGGATGCCTTTCCATATACACATCTGTGTTGTGTACCCTACAAAAACTGCGGTCAATCTTGCCCTTTTTTTGCCATTGGGCCAACAGATAGGCGGCATCGTCGCACCAGTAGCTGTACCAAATCCAGCCTTTCAAGGGCCCATTCCATGCCCGGGCCAATTCCTTTTCCATGCGCGCCGCCGACTCCATGTAGGCCAATGCCACCTTAAAGGTGTACACATTTAGGGGCGTTTTCGTTCTGCGTAGGTCCTTAAATATGGAAAACCAGCGGCCCGAAACCAAAACCCAAACCAGACTAAGCACTTTTGACCAGGTGCTTGGACGCGAGTTTAGTTCTATAAGTTCTACTCCTTCTGGCAAGGCGAAATCGGGCGGAGATTTTCGGCGGGCCGCAGCATGCTTGCAAATCACCCGTATTTCATCGAATTGAGGAATGAGCTCCTTCAACTCGGCATGAAAAAAGGGCTCTCCCGTGGAATAGGGATAATCTTCTACAAAAACCGCCAAGCGATTTGCCATCAGTTCTTTGCTTTTACTAAGGTCCAAAACCGATGAAATCCGGGGATCAATCCAAGCAAGCCAAACAACCTTGCGGGCGTGTGCCGATTTGCGGCTTGCTGCCTCAGCGAACTCAGATAGTAGCCTGCGGAGGTCCATTTGTTTCCTTGATTGGCTTCCCACTCGGCCATTTTAAACAGCACATCGGCCAACATAAAGCGGCGCATGTTGGGGGAAACCAGTCGAGCCTCAGGAGTTTTAAAAAAAGCCTTTAGCCCTTGCCAACGCTTAAACACAGCCCGGCTGGAACTGTGGACGGAATTGCCTTCGTGGATTCGGTACTGCATCAAAGGCCGGGGCAGGTATCCCAGCCGAAAGCGGCTGAGCAGCTGAACCCACAAAACGGTGTCTTCCACAATCACAATGTCTTCTCGAAATTGGAATTGCGAAAAGGCCGAGGCTTGAACGCAGGCGCGCGAAGGGGTAACGGGGTGTCGGCAAAGCCAATCGGCCAAGGGTTGGGTGGGTGGCGGAACATGAGCAGGCCGGTTTTGTTCCCCGTCCCACAAAAAGAAATCCGAAATCCACAAGGCCGGCGGATTTGGGTTTGATTGAATCTGTTCGGCAAGATGACTCAGAAAATCCGGCAAATAGCAATCGTCGCTGTCCAAAAAACAAAGCCATTCACCTTGGGCATGTTTGGCTCCGAAATTTCGTGCCGCCGAGCGCTCCTTGTTTTCTTGTTGCAAAGCCCGTATTCGGGCGTCTTTGCGGACCCAATCCTGAACAACCTGCCAGCTTCCATCGCTTGAGCCGTCGTCCACCAAAATGCATTCCCAGTGGGGGTAAATTTGATTGCAAACCGATTGTACGGTTTCGTCCATCAAATGTTCCCGGTTGTAAATGGGAATGACGATCGAAAACAAGGGCAAAAATTCGTTTTGAATGAGGGGGGGGGTCAACTTGGATTCAAACTATAAAGAAGGGTGTCTTGAATCAAAAAACTCTTAAATAATCCAACGAATGACCTCAAAAGCTTCTGCAAAGTCTGATTCGAATTGGGTGCCGCGGGTTTTGGCTAAACCTCTGATAAAATCTTCGCTTAAATACGAGCGGTGCTGTTGGGTTTTATAGTGACGCAAGGCACGTATTTTTTTTTCCACATGCCGTTCTTGCAGTTGCACAAAGCAGCGCGTTTCAAAAACGATGTTGTTCCACGGCATTTCATAGCCCAAAATGGAAGATTTTTTAAACGCCCTTAATCCTTCATTGGCAACAACCTGATGGTCTTGATGAATGTCGTTCAAACTGGGCAGAAAAACTACATCGGGGCGGAATTCGCCCCGTATTTCGATCAAAGTTTGTAGAATTTGTTGCCGGAATTCAGGAAAATGCCGAACCTTAAACCGGTGATAATGAATGTTGTTTGGTTGAAGCCCCAACTCCGTCATGGCTAGTTTAAATTCATGCGCCAGAGCATCCTTCTCAAAGCCCGGTGGCAGAGAGTCTTCGGCGATGGAAAAAGCAACGCACTTCACTTCATGCCCCTCTTCAACCAATCGGGCAATGCTGCCTCCACAGCCCAATTCCCCATCATCGGTATGGGGAGCCAGAACTAAAATTCGAGTTGGAGATAACGATATCATAATTGACTCACCTGTTTATACATAATCGAAAAAGCCTCAGGGTCAAAGGTAAGATTCTGCTTGCTGTAGTGGTCAACCAAGGGATCTCTTTCGGGTTGGGCAAACAAAACAGCATACCGAATGTTCAAAAATGTGCACATTTTGAAAAAATGAAACTTGTATTGTTTTCGGTGCAGGTAATCTTGGTTTGTGATGTCAAACAAGGTTGATTCGGGAGGCATAAACATGGCATTTATGGTTCCTGCCCCAGTGATTGCTAGCATTTCTTGTGCGTCTCGTAGGGTGGCAATTTGTTCTTTAAAAGGCAGTTCTTCTAAAAATACAGCAGAAAAGCCGCGCTCCTTTAAGTTCTGAAAGGCAAGGTCTTCGTTGCTAAACTTTTTGCGCGCAGAACGTTCCCTTGAAAGGTATATTTTGGGGCCAAATTTAGAAGGGGTGTCTTTTGCCCAGTTTAAAAGCAAATCGCGGACCTCATGGGTTTGTTCGGGTATAAACATCGGTGTCCAAGGCTTCACTTCGGGCATAATTAAATTGGGAACCTTCATGTGGAAATGATTGGGAATACGCTCCCTCCGCAAATCGGGGAAAAGCTCCAAAGAATCGACCACAAAGGGAATGGAATCCCATACTTCCGGATAAATAAGGTGAAGCTCTGAATGCCTTTCTTTCACCGCTAAAATCCGAGGTAGGCATTCCGTAATCCAAAAATAGTAGCTGAACCAAGGCGAATGAACCAGCAAATGCTGTTTGGAAGCATCTAAATTGATGCGCTTTAGGCTTCGCCCAAACTTACTTACCAGTGCTTGCTCTAAACCTGTTCGCCAATGGTCAAAATAATGGCTGGTATCGTAATTAGAAAAACCGATGTTGGGTGCCGACCCTTGGACCAGCAACCCATTTTTAATTACGTGGCCATCTTCTGAAACAAAGGCATTTCTTAGATGCTTTACACCTAAATTTACGCTCTTGTAACGCTCGTCTTTTTTGAAAAGGTGTGCCCATTCAGGTTGAAAATTAACCGGCAGACGAAATTCAAATTCCATTTAAGCTTAGAATCAGATGTGTTGGTCGCCGCAATGCAGGCAAGGCTTATTTAAGTACATTCTGGAGGGTTTGAATCCATATTTGTTCTGCTTTTTCCCAATGTCGAGCCAGCAAATCTGCTCTATTCGCTTGCCCCATAGAGCTCCAATTTTCCTTTTTTTCGATTAAATTTTGAAGTGCGGAGGCAAACTCTTCGGGGCTTGGGCCAAACAGCTGATTATCTAATTGAGCGCCCAAGACCTCACGATTGGCAGGAATATCTGAAACCAAAACGGGCAGTCCTGCTTGCATATACTCCATAATGCTGTTGGAATACCCTTCTGAATCGGTAGCCAGCAATCCTATATCTATGCCCATTTCCAAAGCCTCTTCCAACGATGAAAATTGGCAGAATGCAACCTTTGATTTTAGGTTTAAATCAAATGCCAAGGCCTTAATTTGTTCAACGAAATACCCCCCAGGAGCTTTTCCTGAAAAAACCAATTCTATACCCTTGTCGGGGTGGGTATCTTCCCAGATTTTTAGGCCTTTTAGAACCAAGTCTTGCCGTTTGCCGGGGAAAAAATTGGCCATCATTAGAACTCGGGGAGCGTTGTGGGATTTCAAAATTCCCATTTCGTGCCCAAACGATTCGGTTGAGATTAGGTTGGGTAAAACGGTTACCTTATTTCTTGAAGGCAAATGGTGGCGCTGTTGAATAAAGGCTGCCGAGATTTGGCTATTGCCTGAATACAAAGCAACCGAATGTTTAGATAAGCGTTCCAATAGAGAGTAGGGCAAAGTGGCATCCACAGAGCGTTGATTCCACATGCAAACGGCAGAACCTGGACCTAAGCATGAAAATGCGCCCAATACATTTGGCCAAAACGTAAGCGGCACAACGAAGTCCGGATTTAAGGCCCTAATTTTCCTTCTGAATTGCCAAGCCCTGATCCACATTTTTCGCCTAGATAGCTGGAACCCAAAACCCATATTTAAGGATATTCCTTCTATCCCTTTCTCCTTTAATATACCCTCTAATTTACCCGGCTTGCCAATTCCAACCACAATGGGCCTGCCCAGGTTATGCCGAACCAAGCACTGAGCCAACAATAAAGCTTGCTTTTCGGCACCTCCTAAAGTTAAGGAGGGTATTAGAATTACAATGGTTGGAGCCGCCATAAAAGTCATTTAATAAAGAACAACACTGGGTTGTGGCAAAACCTTCCGTCCCCGTACCCCCCACCAAGCATGCCACATGGCCAAGTTTTGATAATACAAGGTACGAGCCTGGTCTGATTTAGGCGGCTTGAAATTCTTCATAAAATAAAGGGCCAAAGCCCCTATTCCACCAGCACGGCGCACCACATCTGCCCGCTTGGCCTTGCCTTGCAGGCGCAAGAAATACCAGCGGTTGCGTTCGTAGTAATAGCCTAAAATCCGGGCTATTTCGGCATCCACGGCCCCCGATGCATCTTTTTTTGATGCCGTGCTCTCGTGCACGCAAACCGGCTCCGCCAAATAGACCGTCTCCACCCCCTGCCTCCGCAACCTCCACAAATATTCCGTTTCCTCAAAATACAAAAAGAAGTCGGGGTCCATAAAGCCATGCGCCCGAACAATGCCAGTGGGTATAAACAAGGAATGCCCAAATAAGGTCGCGGGCTTGTCTTTCAGATCGTTTTTACAATCGGCAAGCAATTCGCCCTTTCGGCGGTCGTAGGGAAAGGCCGGGTCAGGGCTTTCTTCCGGCCCATAGCTGCCCGAATAGTGAATTCGATCGGGATTTTCGCTCATCAGGGTGGTATGCGAAAATACCGCCGGGCCTTTCCACCGCTCCACTCCCTGCAGCAGCAAAGAAAGTGTGTCGGGGCGTACATAGGCATCGTTGTTCAAAATCCAAATTGCATCGGCACCCTGCTTTAAGGCCCAATCCAGGCCCAATTTATTGCCACCTGCATAGCCAAGGTTTTCTTTGGATGGAATGTAAACCACCTCGGCTGGCAAGCCCTTTTCCAAGGCTTGTCGTTCTGGCTCAGCACTGTGGTTGTCCACCACCACCACCCAAAGCTGGGCCTTGGCAACCGAAGCCAGAAGCGAATGCACAGCCCGAAGCGTTAGGGCCGCCTTATTCCAATTTAATACAACGACGGCTACCTTCACGGCTGCATATTGCTAAGCAGAATCAAGGTTCCGCTGTATTTCTGCCTTTTCTCCCAAATAGGGCAATGCATTAAGCCCATTGGGCTTTTCTTCTCTTCCATTCTGTTCATTTTCTCAAACGCAATTTGGCCATAACTATGCCGAGCAAGGCCTTGCACAACAATCGGTAATCGGTTCGATGTGCTTGCAAGTTGTTTACCTGCCCAATGTATTGCTTCAAAAAAGCAGCATGGTGCTTTTGGTGCATATAGGCAAGCAACCGTTTATGCTGTTGCAAGGTCATACTTCGAACCATGCTGTTTGGCCGTATGCGGTAAAAAAAAGCAAGCTCATTTAATTTTGCCACTTCTTTGCCTGAGGCCAATGCCGAAAGCCAAAACTCCCAATCTTCATAGCCTTCGTTCATGGTTTCGTCGTATCCACCGGTGGTTTCCCAAACCGATTTTCTGAACATAGAGCTGGCGGTAATTCCATTCACATACCATTGACGCGCGGGATCCCAGCGGCAATGTACGCGCCCCTGTTCTGATCCAAATTTTTCATAATCGCCTGCCACAACATCGAAATTGGAGTTAGCATCAAGCAGGGTTTGGGCAGAATTTAAGAATGGAAGGTGAGCCAAATCGTCGGCATCCAAAGGAAAAATGTAGCGTCCTTTTGCTGCGCGAATGCCTGTGTTTCTTGCAGCTGCTAGACCTCGATTTGGGGTATGCAGCACCCGCATTCTAGGGTCTATATTGTGCAAAATTGTTAAGGTTTCAAGGTCGGTCGATCCATCGTTCACCACCACCACCTCCATACCCTGTTCCAGCGCAGGCAAAACGCTGTTCAGCGTTTCTTGCAGCAGTCCACCTGCATTAAAACAAGGAACAATAACCGTTACCGATGGCAAGCTAAGCATTGGGGTTGATTTTTGGGCGCCCATCCCGCTTTCCGTTGCAAGTCCTCGGTCTTGGTCGGGGGCCGGGGAGCGCTGCGTGGGCTCCTAAAGTCGCCTCCGCCCGCTGCCCGGCCCTGCCGCCCAAGCCCTGCGGGCTTTCCACTGCAATCGGGGGCGCTAGGGCCGGGTGGTGTAAAAAAGCGATTTCCATGAAAATTGGTGGCGGTTCAGCCAGGTTCCTGCCAAGCCAATGGGAATCGAAACGAGCAGCATGGAGGCTTGTTGCCAAACAGAAATGAAAATTCCTGCCGAGGCACTATAGCCTAAGGCCGAAAAGACGGCTCCACTGCCCAATTGCAAAACACCTAAATTTCCGGGCGTTATTTTTAGCAAAAGCCCTATTCGCATCAAAACGGTAGCATAAAAAACTCCCGCCAAATCAATTCCAAGGCCAAACTCCTTGGATATTTGCCAACCCCAAAGGGAAGTTAAGGCGGTCAAGAGCACGGAAATGCCGGCAAAGCGCAGGTAATCTACTGCCTTAAATTGGCTAAAGCCCTCTAAGGCTGTCTGTATGCGCTGAATTAATTTGCCTTTCCAGCTCGGGCCGGCCTCTATGTCTTTAAAATGTTGAATACCAGCCAGGGCATGCAACACAAAAACCGAACAGGCCATGCCCATTAAAAATAAAATTAGCACGTATGGGGCCTGGAATTGAACCAACAACATCAAACCCATTATGCCATCAACGCTCAGGCCTAAAAAAAAGAGCCAGAAATACGCTCCTGTAAGGGAAAAAATCGATACGCCGTATTTGGATTTAATAAAAGAGAGAAAGTACAAAAAACCGCCTTGAAAAGGGATCAAATATCCCCAAACATTCATTGAAAAGGGAAGGGTTAAACGGTCTATTCGTTTCAGGTCAACGCCATCTTTTTTTAAAAGCCAAGAAAGCTCAAACCCTTGAATCCAAAAGGAAAGTGCAGAAATGAGTATGCCAAAAAATAAAACAGGAAGTGTTTTTATTCCCCAAACATCAGGATACTCCGTAAATGCCATCCATACAGCTAAAGCAAATAGAAATAAGCCCAACATCAAGGAAACTACATTTCTAATTTTTTTAATGTTTGATTGGACCACTCTTAAAATTAAAATTCAGCTCTGCTTTCTTTTATGTATGAATCTTGTTGACAGATTTAACATATTTGGATTTGGCTCTTTTTACTGTGGCCTTGCGCCCCGGACCGCACGGATACCCCGCAAGCGGCGGGATTCGGCTGGGCCCCGGTGGCGGGGTGGAGCTTTGCGGAACCACCGCTGCCGGGCTGCCCAGCGGCATGCCGCAGCGCGGAGTAGCAGTAAGGGCCGGAATTGGCGCCCAAATATTCAGGATTGTAAATAAACGCCTTTCTCATTTTGCTATGGGCATTAGGCTGGGCATGCTGGCTATGCGGCTGAGTACGCCTTGCACGTCGAGGCCAATGGTGGAACAATACCACTGCAATCCGCCCCAGCGGGGTTGGTTCTCGGCCCGGGCCTTGCTGAGGGCCTCGGCCCGCGTTATTTGCCCTTCGCGCAGCTGATTGCTGCGGAAGGTGTCGTTTTCGGTAAAGCCGGCCACCGACCAGTAGATGTAGTTGTAAAAGGCGGCCGTGCCGTCGCCAATGCGCCAGGTGGTGGGCGTTTCTGGATCGGTTTCCCAGTCGTATTGCCCCAACAAGAGCTGCTCCAAGGGCTGCTCTTGCCAAGGCAGGTAGTCGAACAAATTTAGGTTGCGGTGCGGCAGCGCATAGTAGGAGCCAAAGGCGCCCAGGGTGTCGATGAGCGAAGCGTTAATGTAGGCAGGGTTCAGCAGGTACTCCTTGCCATAGTACATCAGCATTTTGCCTTTGTCTGCCACCGTTAGTTGGTAGGTTTTTGTCTGATTAAACCGAGGAGGTATGCCGCAAAAAGCGGTTTTAAATCGGGTGGTTTCCAACAGGTTTTCACCCATTACCGACAAATCCAAGCCATACGCCTTCATGAGCTTTGCGGCATGGAAAAAGTACTGTTTGTCGCCGGCCATGAACAAGGGAATGGTGCCCAACCTGGGTCGGCGAAGCCAGGCACTGACGTTCCGGCGTACGTTGGCCCGCTTGGCGCGGATGTCGGCCGAAATTAGTATATGCTCTACTCCCAAGGCTCCGCACATGCGCGCTTGGTTGCGTCGGGCCAAATCGGTGAGCAATCCCCAGTCGTAGCTGAAGGCCAAGGGCTTTAAGCCCAACTCATGCACCAAATAATGCAGGGCAAAACTGCTGTCGCGCCCGCCGCTAAAGGGAACCAAACATTGGGGTCCCTGGCCTGCAGGCCGGGCCAAGCGCTGGACCTCTGCCTGCAATGCGGCAGTCCCCTTGGGCTGTAAAGGTTGGTGGTTGCGGCATTGGTTGCAAATTCCTTGGGCATCGAACTCAATGTAAGGAAAGGTTTCGGGCAAAATGCAGCGGCTGCACCTCCGCAGGTTGTCCACCCTTTCTTGGGTTTCCCTGGCAAGCGCCTGAAAGCGCTCCAAACCCGATGCCCCATGCATGGTTGGGGCTTGAATGGGCGCCGAAAGTCCCGAGGATACTTCCTGCACGGGCACCGCCCCTCCTTGCTCCCACCGTTCTTCGCCCTGGCTCAGTTGGGGAGCATGCAGGCGGGAGCCCGAGGGGAAAAGGTCGGGAAATTCGGTTTGGATTTGCTGCAGCATGGGTTGTTCCGAAGCCAGTACCTGCAGGGTTCTGGCAGGATTTTGCAAGGAATACAGGCTGCCGTTGTTGCTTCCGTACCACCAGCCCGGCGTTTCGGAATTCAAGGCTATCAGCGAAGCGGTTCCTTTTATGCTGCTGAACAGGTTGTTGCGCTGTTCGGCGGGGAGCAGGGCGAGTCCCCTTGCCAACACTTCGCTGTCCACCTCGCTCTGTTTGTGTTCCGCCCCCCAATGTTGCCAAAGTTCGGCGGCATTCACCACAATGCCGTTGTGCACCAAAACCCAGGGCGCACTGTGTACGGGTTGGTTGTTGTGGTTTTGGCTTTCGTGGCCGTTGGTTACCAAGCGGGAATGAGCAATCAGGTACATGGGGCCGGGGGCCCGTTCCTGAATTAGATTTTTGTAGGCCTCCGTGCGCATCAGGTCTTCGGCGGGGCGGGGGCAGCGTACAAAGCGCAGGGTTTGGCTGTCGCGCAAGGCCAAGCCCGAGGCCTCTTTGCCCCTGGTCTGCGAAAGCTGCAGCAGCCTAGACAGGAGTTCGGGCCTGAATTGTTGGCTGTCGCTAAGGTATATGCCGGTTATTCCGCACATGTTAATTCCTAGAATAAAGGCAAAAAGATCCTGGACAACTTACAACATTCCAACTTTTCTCAACCATATTGCACATGGTACATTTAATGTATTGGTTTTTTTCAGCTTTTAAAACAGAATAATTAATACGGTCTAATTTTACAGAAATTGAGTCGGAACCAAAACCCAACTCAACATCAATTGGCCAGGTAATACCTTGCCCCGAAAAACGATTAAAGCATAAATAGCCTGCAGTGAAACTCGGACCAAACAACACCGGCTCATTAGTTGGAACCAATTCAACAAGCTTTTGTATTTGGGTCAATTCGTTTTTTCTCACATTACTTATTAAAATTCCTTTTAAATTTTTTATTCCCAATGGTGCCGTTTGCATGTTTTTTACATGTTCATAATAGCTGCCTCCAGATCTGTATGGGAATTTAAACGTCAACAAGTTGGTTGCTGTTAGAAAAACAAGGATAATGGCAAATTGCCTCTTGATGTAAGCGATTTCAAGGGTAGGCAAAAAAAACAATATCAATGGAGCTGCTGCAAATTGTGGCGACCTATAACCCCAAGAGATAGAGCTGCACCAAGACAGAGTTAAGAAAAACAATACCGATAAGAAAAACAGATTGTTCTGCTTCCTTCTAATTATAGAAAACAAAAAGAAGATAATACTCAAGAAAAACAAGCCAAAATGGAAAGATGGGACTACCCAGTTTTTGATTAAAATGATTTCAATCAGCAGATAAATTAAAATGCTGACAAAAGCCAAAAACCTGAACTTATAGCGTAGAAAGGGCCAAGGTAAAACCATGCTCATCATAACTATGTTTATTGGTTCCTTCAATTTGAAAAAATACTCCCAAACGCCGGCCCTTAATAGGTCCTTAGACTGGGTTTGCAAAAAGGTAGAATAAACAAAAGGGGTAAAACGGTTTTGCGCAACATAGACCAAACAAAACAAGCCGAATGATGCAGTCAATGAAAATAGCACTTTTAGTTTTGCCTGTCTACCTAAATCGGATAGTATTACTATAAAAACAAAAATTATAATTATTGGATAAAATGACTGTTTACATAATATACCCCATAAAATCAATGGAGATGAAACAATGTAATTTCCGCGATTGTATAAATAAAAACCTAAAACAATTAAAAAAACACCATCAACCGTATGCCAAGCCATAGGCGGGAAGAAAAAGGTAGAAAGCAAATAAACCAAGGCTGCGGTAGCCCAAAGAAAACCAGTCCCGATCAAATTGCTTTGATAAACCTTTAAAATAATTAAGGTCATTAAAAGGGAGGAAATTGCTAATTGAATAAAGTAAAATACCCTTGACCAGAGAAGTGAAAAGTCGCCAAAAATAAAATCTATGGAATGTAACCAAATAGATCCAGGAGGCCGGATGTAATTTAAATCAGAATATAAAGCGTTATGGGAATTGCTGTTTAATCCTGCCAGATTTAATATGTATGTTCCGTCTGTGTAATCAAATCCAACAGGGGCTATAAAGAGTATATGTATTAAAACTATGATTAAAAAAAAGCCCTTAAAAAAGGGAAACTCTGTAATGCGATTCATTTGTACAGGCGTTCGTTGTCTTGAATGTCCATCCACATGGCGAACAAAAAGCTTTGAATGGACGAGATGCCCAAAAAGGTAAAGGCGAACAGGGTTTCGAAGTTCATGGTTGTTCCCAGCCACATCGCCTTACTTACTTTGTATAAGTAGGGCAACCAGATTATTCCCAGAAAGAAAGAAAAGTGGTAGAGCAGAAATAGGGGGTGAAAGTCCCGAAACAGGTATTTGTGCCAAAGCCGGCGGAAAAAGCCTTTGAACAGGAGCCAGGCAATGCGGGGAATGACCTTTAGGATTTTCATTTTGCTTTGTTCGCCCACGTCGTACACGGGCTTGATTTCAACCTCGCGCAGGCTGCAAAAGGCAATGTTGAGCTTAACCAGCATGTCGTTGGGCATGCCGTAGCGGGGGTAAATCTGATGCAAACGTATGGCATTCAGCCCTTTGTTCGAAAGGGCTGTGTAGCCTGTTTGGGTGTCGGAAACATGCCAATAGCCGCTGGCCATTTTGGTTAAAATGGAGAGTACGGAATTCCCAAGGTACCTGATTTTGGGTATAACCAGCAGGGCGCTGCGGTGAATCAGGCGGTTTCCCTTTACATAATCTATGCCCTCTTGAACCACGGGCAAGCAAATGCTTTCCAGTTCATCGGGATCCATTTGCCCATCGCCGGCCATAACGGCGGTGCAGTCAATGCCGTGGTCTTTTGCCCATTTGTACCCCCGGGCAATGGCGGCACCAACTCCGCCGTTTTGCAACAGATTAATAAAAATAATGCGCTCCTGCTCGGGTTGTTGGTTTTCAACCTTAGAAGGCAAGAATAAGCCCAGTTCCTCTTGCTGCAATTTTTGAACCACTTGGCTGGCGCGGTTGTAGCGGTTGGGCACAACGGTGTTTAGAATGTTGCTGATGGCAAATGGGGCCGGGGCTTGGTTGGCGATGTAGTTCAAGATGACTTGGGCGGTTCGGTCGGTGCTGCAATCGTTCACCAGGACAATTCGGTCCACGAATTGGGGCATGGAATCGAGTACCTCGGTGATTTGGGTTTCTTCGTTGTAGCAGGGTACGACGACGGCTACGGTTTTGTTATGGAGCATGGGGGTGTGTTTTTTTGAACATCAGGCGAATGCCCAAAGGAACCATCAAATAAGGAATGAAATCTTGAAGAAAGCCATAGCGGGGCAGGTGTATTGACAAACTAAAATCCAAAGCCAGGGTCAGAATTAAATACAGCAATGCCAACAACCACAAAAATAAGGCATCTTGGGTCGCAGGCCCACCCATTTTGAAGGCCGCAGCAAACAAAAGCGCTGCCGCCAATCCCAGCCAAAGGGCATGGTTCAAAACAAGGCTATGCAGCACGTAGCCTGCATGGTATATCTTCAAAGGAAGGGCGCTGGATTTCTCGGCACTAAATCTGCCTTGCTTGGCTTGATTTTGGATTTGATGGCTCTTGTCTATCTCTTGCATTTCGTTTAATAAGGAAAGGCGCCATCGTTCGGGAACCAAGGTGGCATCATCGTACATCCGGTAGGCAGACCAGTTCAGTTTTTGATTCACCAAGTGCTTTTCAATGCGTGCGGGCAAAAGGGTATAGTAAAAAGAAGGCCGATCAAAGGCCAGGTTATAGAGGTACATTGGCCCATTCAAGCTCACTGTTGGCCTTTGGTCGGATTGGTCTTGAACCATTGATTTGGTTTTAGCTCCCTGAACCAAGGCCAAAAGCCGCCCTGTGTTTCCGTAGTTCGGATAGCCAACCAAAAGCCAACTTAAGCCCATTAAGAATAGGCCCGAGGCAAGCAAGGTTGCCAGCAACGGTTTAAATGCCTTGGATTTAACAAAAAACAAATAGCTTAAAATGCCCAAAGCCCAAGGCCAGAGCAGTATGCCGTTGGACCGGAATAGAGGCAAAAGCATCAGCAAAATTCCAAAAGCAATGGAATGTTTGAGTTTGGGAGTCGAACTCAAAATCGAAGGCAGCAAGCTGAGCATCGGCACCAACAACAAGAAAAATGGGGGTTCGGTCAAGGGCGCGGTGAACAAAGCCAGGGAATAGCCATCTGAAAGGTACGCCGCAAGCAGCAAGGCCGAGAAGCCTCCGTACCAGCCCCATTTCCGAGTCCAAACAACAGATAGCCATAGGTAAAGCAAGACCATGGCTATACTTTGTATGCCTATGTAAGCGGGCGTAGAAATTCCAAAAAAGGATTTTAGGAAAAGAAGCATGGGCAAGCCTAGGGGAAGGTCGATCAAAACGCCTTGGTAATTCCCAAATTGGCCCTTTAGCCAGCTGTCGGCCACGCTGAAGTAATCAAAATAATCGGGTGTAATGTCAAACAGTGGAGCATAGACCCAAAACAACAGATGCGAAAACAACAACCATACACCACCCAGCATAGGCAGGCAGAGGGGCTTGTTTAGCTTGCGCAGCATTCCAAGGCTTTGGTTAATTTTTCAAGGTCAAAACGGCGGGGGGCATTTACTTTTTGAAGGCGAACGGTGGTTTTCGCGTTTTGAGGCTGAACCCATTTGAATTGATTTTGGCGCTGTTCCATGCCCGTTAGAGCATACCTTACCTTTACGGCATGGGCCAAGGCCCGGAAGGGAAAGGGGTGTGCATAGGCGGCAAATTCTTCGGGCAGGCATTCCAAAACAGTGCTGTTTGCCGGCAAAAACATCAAATTGGTTAGTCCCGCCCCGTGCAATCCAGCCAAGACCTTGGTTTGTTGCATCAATTCAATTTGCTGCTTTAAGGTTAGGGCCTCAAAAACGATGGGTTCAAATCCAGCCTTTTGCACCGTAGCCAACACCTCATCTTCGTTCAACAGAGCCCTGCGGCTTTTTTCGGAACGGTGTATCCAAATTTTACGGGTATGGGGCTGGGGCTGAATTTCAAAGGCCGACAAAAAATGCTGTACCACCCGCTGTATTTCGGCCGGGTGATGATAGGAGCTGGCCTTTCGGGCATGGGGAAGAATCAACCTTGAAACAAAGGCATGCTCGTCCAAATCCAAGCATTCCATGTCAAGGGGACAGGTGGACAGGCTGGAGGATACGTACTCGAAGTTTTTCCATCGGTTGGAAACCAAAAGCTTGGGTGCTGGGCTTAGATTCGCATCCATAGCCCTTAGCAGCCGGGGCATGTAGCAGGTCATCCAAAAAGAATACCCAAACCATTTGTGGTGAATAAGCAGGTAGGAATGGGCTGGGCCCAGGTTTTTCACTTTAAGGCTGCTGCCGAATCGGCAAACGGCTTCTTGAAAGGCCACTTCTTTTTGAAAGGCCCAAAATTGAGCAATGTCGTTGGGCGGGAACAGGTTGGGCATGCAGTGCCTGTTTAACCAGCCGTATTTTGAAACCAAACCGTAATGGGAAACGAACGCGTTTGACTCGGTTGAAATCCTTGGTTGGGGTAGCTGGTAAGAGGGATATTTGTTGACAAACCCCAACACATCGGGATCAACAAAATGGGGTTCAGGTAAAACAACCTTGAGGGGGGGCATGGGTTTTGGATAAGATTGGCTGGAAATTAAATCACCTCCATTCTAGCTAAATTTAGATTAAGTCGGTGATTAAATTCCAGTGGAATTTAGGCCGTACATGGCCTGGCTGGGCGATGTCGTTTTTACCAAAAGGTCGCCCCCCTGGAATCAAATCAAAATACAGGAGATTTTCGGTTCTTAATAGAGGGGTTGTTTCGTTTTTCATAAGCAATAGCAGAATACTGTAGGTTCCTGAATTTAGAAATTCTGAAGGTATTGTGCATTTCAGTTCTTGCCGGCCTTGAATAAACACCATAGAATCAAAGTAGGTTGGAGAAAAAGAAAACACGGCATTCGAGTTGACATCCAAGAGATGAAACATCAGGGTAAACTGTTCTGGGCGGCTGTCAAGCAGTTCGAACCTCAAAGCAATTTGTATGGGTGCATTGTCGAGCAAGACACCTACAGAGCCTTGTTTTTGGGGGAGGTTGTAAATAGAAACATCCAAAACCCGAAAAAGTCCTTCAACATAACATTCAGCCAGGGCATTTTGAGGTATCGAGATGCTGGATTTTTCATATATTGAAACGGCTTCAGGAGCTGAGCCAACAAAGCGAATCGTGCCTTGTTCAAGTACAACTGCCTTTTTGCAAATGCTGGTAAGGGCGCGCATGTTGTGGGTTACCAGCAAAATAGTTCTTCCCTGGGCCGAAGCAACCGAATCCATTTTTTGGAGGCATTTTTTTTGAAATTCGATATCCCCAACCGCCAACACCTCATCAACCACCAAAATTTCGGGTTCTAAGTGGGCTGCCACGGCGAAAGCCAAACGAACATACATTCCACTGCTGTAGCGTTTTACGGGAGTGTCAATGTACCTTTCCACCCCGGAAAACTCAACAATCTCGTCCAACTTTCGGTTGATTTCAGACCTGCGCATGCCTAAAATTGCCCCATTTAAATAAATGTTTTCCCGACCCGTTAATTCAGGGTGAAAACCGGTACCTACTTCCAGCAAGGATGCCATCCGCCCATTGACTTCAATTTTACCTGTACTAGGCGCGGTAATTCGGCTTAAAATTTTCAAAAGGGTACTTTTTCCTGCACCGTTTTTTCCTATCAGGCCCAAAATTTCGCCTGGATTAACGGTTAAGTTGATGTCTTTTAAAGCCCAAACATATGCATCCTCGCTTCTAATGCTTCGGTCGTTGCGATCGCCCTTATTTAAAAAGGGATTTGGTGCACCTTGGATTCGGGCCCAAAACTGCATCACATCATCCTTTAAGCTTGATGCCCCAACCGACCCCAATCTGTATTGTTTTGATAGATCAGAAATTTTTAATGCCGGTTTCATTTATTTAAATGCCTTATTTTTGGAAGGCTTAAAGGTGATGGGGTGATTTTAATTGTTTTTTAGATTGGGCTGTTAATTTTATCTATTCATTTAAAAATGAACCAAGGCCGCAGCTGGACTCTGGTTAAGCGTGAGCGGCCTTTGCGAGTTTCACTGTTTTTTGCAGTACCGGCCCTATACCCGGAAAAATATACAGGGCCATAGCCAAAAGTGGTTTGTTTGTTTTTCCGTTGTACCCCTTTGGACAAAGCATAAAAGACAAAAACGCTCGTTTATAAAAATCAACAGGCTTTTTTTGCTTCCAGCTTTCTATTGCTAAATGGTAGTAGCAAGCACTTTTGCGAAGTCGGCAAGCGTCCAAGGGCAATTTAGATTGAAATTCCCTACGGGCGAAGATGGAATGTAGTGCGTCCAGCTCTCTTTGCCACTTTTGGGGGTGGCCCCAAGTAAAGCTATCTGGATAGGCTACGTACACCGTTGTTCTTTCTTTCATTTCAAATATGGGTGTGCCTCGGTTCAAAATACGCAAGGCGGTATCCATATCTTCGCAAACAGGAATTTCCGAGTCAAATTGAACCTCTTTAAAAATGCGGGCATGCACACACCACCTTTGAGGATTAACGGTATATAAAATAAAATACATATATGGATCAATTCCATTAAAATCTGGACAGAATCTCTCTTCTGTTTTCCCCTGTGCATTTTCATTCCATGCTTTTGTAAATAAAAATGCCTCGGGATAACCCAGATTATGCAAGCGATCATACAAAAAGCTCAAGTGTTCAGGTAGGTGGTAGTCGTCGCTGTCCAAAAAACAAATATATTGACCTTTGGCTTCTTTTATTCCTCTATTTCTGCTGCGGCAACGCTCTTGGTTGACCGCATTCGTGTACACCCTAATGCGTTGGTCGGCTTGGGCCGCCAATGCAGCAATGGAAAGCGAACCATCGGTAGAAGCGTCGTCAACCAATATCAGTTCCCAGTTTGAAAATGTTTGCGCTTTTACCGACTCAATAGCTCTGCTTAATGTCGCAGCTCGGTTGTAAAATGGGATAACAATTGAAAAAAAAGGTTCAAGCATTTTGCAATCTTGAAGCTAAAACCGATGCCAATTTAGGGCCGTCCAGCCATACGGGGCCATCCATACTCTCTTCGGTGGTATTGGCATTCAAAAACAAAGTATAATCTAAGCCGCAGGCCTGCGCCAAATGTTGGTAGCAAAATCGATTCCAAGGTGAGGCCTGCAAAAATGGAAAGCTAATTTCAAAAACAAGGCCTCCTTCTGGCAAAAACATCAGGTTGGTTAAATTCGCTCCATGAAAACCAATCAAGCCCCTTGCCCCCCTCATCAATAAAAGTTGCTCACGAAAAGGCAGACTGTCAAAATCAACATAGTGTACTGGGATTGCGGAAAGGGCAACCCTAACCTCGGCAATATTCAAAATAGACCTAGAAAGCCCTTCCTTCCGAAGGGCAAAAATAAGTTTAAAATTGGGCTTGGTGTTGAATTCAATGTTTGAATAAAGACCTACAATGGTTTTTCTTAATAAACTTTTGCTTGGAATGTCGGCCCAAGGTTCAGAAATAAAAAAAAGACGTTTTACCAAAAGGAGTTCTAATTCCCCCGAAAAAGTAAAAACTGGCAGGTGGGGAGCCATTGCCTTTATGCTTTCAATGCAAAAGTCTGGGAACGAACTTGGAATCAGCAAAGGATGATTTGCCGCCTCTGGCTTAAGAGACCATACTCTTATCCTAGGCAGGGTTTCGGTCATCCAATGGTAATAATTGTTCCTTGACCAACGGTTGTACAGCAAAACTCCGCTATGAATACGACGTATTTTTCTTTTAAGCCTTGCTTCCAATACGTAAAACCCATGAAGGGTATTGGCCTCGGAAGGGTGCTTTAGTCCAATTCGTCCCAAACCTTTTCGGCTTATCCAAAAGCCCTCTGAATAAACCAAAGCGGCGTGGTATTTATGAACGTGAACGTTTCTGGTTTTAGAAGGCAAGGCCTTTTCGGATATTCCAAAAGGCTTATACCCTAAGATTTCGGCCTCGGCCAAAATTGGTCCTTCAGGAGGGCTATTGTCATAGGTTAGCCCCTCGATTTCTTTTCCTGCCAACCACCAAGCCAAGCATTTGGGCTTTAAAATCAACAACAAAAAAAACAACCTGGGGTGCATTTTTACTAACCTTTTGTAGGACGACCAAACACACTGTCGATGAATCCTTTTTTCAATAAAAATCGGTAATCGGACTTTTGGGCTTTGTTCCAAGACCTTTTGCTCCTAAAAAGCCAGCGCAGCAAATCCTTGCTGTTACCCTTGTCTTCTAAATACAAGCTGTGTTGAAAAACAAAGCCGGATGCAATTTCTTGGGCAAGTGGAACAGAAACGGGAACCCTTAAGGAATATGGGAACGGTTTTGTTAGACCTGCGGCTAAGAACAAATCTGACTTTGAATCCCGATTGCCGATTTCTGACAGGGCCTGCATAATAAGAAGCCGTTCGGCAAACATGTTGGACTTTCCTGCCGGCATTTGGGCTTGAATGCTCGATTTTGCCTGAGGGTGGCGCCTGAAATTCGAAACCGTATTTTCAATTTGAAGTAGTGGGGCTTCAGGGGCGTAGAGCAGTAGGCTAAACCACAATTCTAAATCCATGGCATACTGAAATGCGGGATGAACCCCACCTAGAGCTCTAAAGCGTGGGCCATTAAACAGGGTTCCCTCTTGATTGATGTTTGCTTTTGACAGGGTTTGGGCTCTTGTTTCGCCAAGGTAAGAGGGTTCCCGAAGGTGAGAAAAACGGTCCTCGTCCCAAACCTTTACTTTTCCGCAAACCGCCAAAGCTTGGGGGGCACTTTTAAATGCTTCGGCCCAGGCAAACAGTGCTCCCGGCTCCAAGAAATCGTCGGAATTTAACCAGCCCACCAGATCTCCGCTGCTGCGCATCAACCCCTTATTTATGGCTTGACTTTGACCCCCATCCGGCCCAGATTCCCAGGCATGCAAATGCCCAGCATGCCTTTTTATGATGTCTAGGCTTCCGTCGGTACTGCCTCCGTCCATCACCATGTATTCAAGGGCCGGGTACCCTTGATTTAGTACGGAATCTATGGTCTGTTCCAGGTATTTTCCTTGATTGAAGGAGGGGGTTACCAAAGATATTTTGGGATAGCCTTGCATGAGTTCTTTGCTTTCCTGCGCGAATCTTAATGCTTAAAAAAACGATAAAGCAAGGAATACAGAGGCTGCACAGGCATGGCATAGGCCAAAACCTTTTCTTGAATGTTAAACATATTAGGATGGGCTTGCAGTAAACCTAGCAGGGGGTCACGAAGCCGTCTATGGCTGAAATACCTATACAGGTAATCGGCATAATGTTTGGCAAGCGCAGGGTTGAATTTTTCGTAAAAAGGCAAACTTTTTATACGCAAGGGCAACAAATCTTCTTCTTTGACGGAAGCGTTCATCCCCGTTTCGGTTCTATACCAATGGTACATTTCTCGATTTATCCAACGCCCCTGGGCTCCGTTCAACAAAACCCTTCTCCAAAAATCAAGGTCTTGAACGGTATTGGTAAAAGCCAAATCATAGCCCCCCACGGCTTCCCATACCTTTTTACGGCAGGGGCTGGTTCCCAACAAGGACCAATTCTCGGTAAGTTTGAAAGGATTTAAGGGCCCTCCATGCAGTTCACCCTCGGCAATTGAACTGCAATCTGTGCTCTGCTGGTCGGTTTCGCTGCGTACTATCCTGTAATTTCCAAAGAAAAAATCGGATTCTGGGAACCGATGAATGGCTGCCCGTAGGTCTGCCACTGCTGTTGGAGGTAAAGCGTCGTCGGCATCAAGGGGCATAACCCAGTCTGCCGCATTGGAAAACCCGGTGTTTCTGGCGGCCGACAGGCCTTGGTTCTGTTTGTGTTCAATCAGCTGAAATCCATGCTTTCGGGCATGTTCTCGGGCCAGATTTTGAGTGGCTTCGTCGCCGGCATCAAATACTATAAGCGTAGTAAAGAGAGGGTCGGTTTGAGCCAAAATTGAATTGACCGCTCGGTTGAGCAATTCCGCCTCTTGAAAGCAAGTTAAAACCAGGCAAATTTCAGGCTCAACTGTGCTATGCATCAGGAATATGTAGGTTGAGTTAATGCATCAAAAACCGCTTTGTATTCATTCAGGCAGGTTTGCATGCTAAACTTTTCGGCGAAAGCGAGGCGGGCGCGCATGCTGTGTTCCCTGCATTGCTCTGGGTTGTCTATGTAGCGTTGAATGGCCTTTACTAAACCGTGGATATTCGCTGTGCCGTTTGATTCGGCCTCCAAAAGTTGCCCTGCCAAGCCCAAATCCGTTTTCAACATCATGGGAATTTCGGCCACCGGCAAGGTAATAACGGGTGTTCCATAGGCCAAACTTTCAGTAACGGCATAGGGGAGGCTTTCTTGAAAATAGGAAGGCAGCAGCGTGGCATGAGACTCCGCCAAAATAGAAGCAGGATTTGGAACATAACCCCGCCAATGGATACCCTGCACATGCGCATACTGCCCTTGGAGGGAGTCCATGTATTCGCTGGGGGAATAAATGGCTTGAAACTCAACCTGAATTGCATCGGCATTCAAAATTTCAACGGCTTTTAGGGCTTGTTCCCATCCTTTTTCGGGAATTCCCCTTGCCATCATGGACAGTTTTAACGGTTTGGTTTGCAGGGGTTTTTCTGGAACAGCTGGCTCAGGCTCATACCCCAAATAAATCTTTTTGATTCGGGTGTGCGGAGAAAGTGTAACATGCTGATAAATTTCTAGATTTTCCTCGGCCGTATATAGAATGGCCTCGGGCAATCTTAAAACTGCCGAAACTTGTTCAATAAATTCGAGTTCGGGAAAATATTTATTCCAACGTATTTTATTGTATGAGCTATGTTGGGTCAATACCCAAGGTAAATTTATATTGGGTTTTATTTTCTTTGCAACAAAAGCATCTGTCGCAGCACTGTTGCTGTTGACCAAAACTATGTTATGCGTTTTAATTCGTTGCCGCCATACCTTTTGTTCTTCCCCTTTCTTTAATTCCTCATACACCATCTTCTTTCCAAACAAGCCCATCGCTGCGTTTGCTTTCCAATACAACCAATTCCTAAGAGAGTCTTCGTTAAAATGATACAAGGGGAACTCTTTCCAACAGCCTCCTTCAAAGAAAAATTGGCTAAACTCATCTTGAGAATTCTGTTTGTCTAGAATACCGATAAAGGGTTGGAAATGCTTGCTTAAACCCTCTCCCAGCCGCTTTAAAAACATTTCAGCTCCCCCGGCCTGAAGGTCGTTGACCAGATACAAAATACCCGGCTTCAGTCTCTTTCTAGAATTCCCTTCCATAGCTTTTTTATTCCCTCCTCCAACGTTGTTTTCGCCTTCCAACCTACCCCATTCGCTTTTCGTGAATTTAAACTCATGCGCCTGACATCTGAGGGATGGGAAGGATAGTCCTGAATTTTCAATGGTATCCCGGTGGTTTTTTCAACCCATTCAAGAACTGTCTTCAAGGAAACCGCTTCCCCCGAGCATACATTGTAGGTTCCCTGCAGTTTTTTTTCTAGGGCAAGTTCAACAAAATCGACCAGGTCCTCCAAAAATAAAAAATCCTTAATCTGTTCTCCGCCGCCTTGCAAACCAAAGGATTGCCTTTTTTTTGCTGAATGCAACATAGCCAGAACAACACCTTGGATGCTGCGCTCTCCTTGCCCAAAACCATATACGGTAGAAGGCCGGATAATCAAGGCAGATAACCCTTGCAAACAATACCAATCGACCCAAGTTTCCGCATTTTTCTTCCCAACCCCATAGGGGCTTATTGGTTTTAGGGTATGGTCTTCGGCGGCCTGCCCCTTTTCTATTTCCCCATAAATGGCCCCGCCACTCGAAAAATAGACCAATTTAATTCGGTTTTCCAGCAACAAGGGCAGCAATTCCAATAGGGGCCTTTCGTTCTCTTGCAATTCCAACATGGGATTGTCGAATGAGGATTTAGGTAGCGTTGAGCATTGCAAATAGATGCATACATCGACGGGTTTTAGGACATCCGACCAAGCCTGCCTGCCTGATGGAACCGAGACCCAAGCACAACCCGTTTTGAATGCAGGCTCCCAAGGATCAATCAACAGGCATTCTGCCCCTTGGCTTTTAAGCCTTTGGGCTAAGGCAAGCCCAATAAACCCACTGCCCCCTACCAATGCAATGCGCTGACCGGCTAATGGCCTGTGGATTGCCTCCATAGCAAATATCTGTCGTATGTTTTAGGTAAAAACAGGGTATAAAACCAGACTTTTTTTTCTTTCCAGGTGGCTGGGTTTTGGGCAAACCAATGCAGCATGGCCAGCCGGTACCGGCGTTGGCTTAAAAAAGGGAGTTCGGGAAACTTCCAAAGCAAGGTTGCTTGACGCAAAATATACGATTGAATAAAGGGCCTGTACTTGCCTTGGGTATGTACATCGAATTTCCTTAGCATTTCCAGTCGGTTCAACGTAGCCAACCAAAATCTGTTTTTCTGTTTGGATACCCCCCCCGGATGCTGCCGGTACACCGCCAACTTTCCCTCTGTTTTAAGTGCATAGCCCTGACTTAGAATGTGCAGTTGAACCAATACATCAATGCTGAAGGCCTTAAAAAAGAAGCTAGGCCAATTCCATGGCGACAGGTTTTTGAAAACCATGCTGCAAGTCGGGATGGAATGATCCAATATGGCCTCCTTAATGCCCGACCTTTCCATATTCAGGGGTGCATAGGGGTATCTGCGGTGGACCCCTTGCTCCAACACGTCAACCTCATGCCAGCAAAGGCTGGCATCTGGATGGGATTCCAAGGCTTGAATTTGACGTTGCAACTTGTTTGGGTCGGTCCAGAAATCATCGCCTTCGCACAGTGCAATGTACTTGCCTTTGGCTTTAGATATGGTATCTAGCCAATTGAATGCTACACCCCCATTTTTTTCCCTAAATAACAGGCGGGCTTGTGGAAAATACTCCTGAGCCCAATTCTGAATGAGTTGAGGCGTATTGTCGGTTGAGGCATCATCGCTAATGATCAATTCCAATTGGAAATCACCCTTCTGCTGGGCAATGCCCCTGAGGCAATCCAAAATAAACTCGGATTGATTAAAACAAAGAACCACAACAGAAACAGCAATCACTTTTGGGGAAGACTTAGGAATAAAACGAAGGTGCCGAACTTGAACTCCATTGGTTTAGCCAAACAGATAGCACAAGCAACCCCCATTGACCTGAAACATCAAAACGGCCTGATTTTTTCTGCGTTTCATGCCAAATTTTAACCTGGTTCAGGTCCAACCAATCTTTCAACCCGCTGCCTGAATCATGCAAGGACGACAAAAACAGAGAGGTCAGTGGTCCTTCATTGATCCATTCGTGCATAGGAATTCCAAAACCCATTTTGGGGCGATGAATAAAATCCTCAGGAAACATGTCCGCTAAAAGGTCTTTAATTATGCGTTTCCCTGTAAATCCAAAGGGTGCAGATTCAACAGAAAACATGTATTCATGTGGCAATTGTTTGGCCCAATCCCAAATTTTGGGGTCCACCAATGGGGGGCGTGTTTCTAAGCTGTTGCGCATGGAAGCGATGTCCACTTTGGTTAAAATATCTTCTCTCAAGTAATACCTCAATTCAGCCCAACGTGCAATGTCCATTGGGTTTCGATGTTGCTGTTTATCAAAAAAACGTTCCATTTTTTTGAACATATCGAATGAGCTAGGGTTCAAGATCCCAGGCATCCATTCATTCAGGTCCTGTTGCCCAAGCAATTGAATGCTTTTAATCCATAGGTTTGGCCTCGGTTCGCCCGACATGGGGCCATACCGGTTGGGAAGTAGCCTCCGCAGCGATTTCACGTAGGTTTTTTTTAGGACAGAATGTTCTGAGAAACGCTGTACTTTTTGCCACCAGGCCCCATACCGTTGGTAACCGAAGAACAATTCGTCGCCCCCATCGCCCGTCAAGGCTACCTTTACATGCTGGGCCGCCAGCTTTGAAACCAAATAGGTCGGAATGGCAGAACTGTCGCCAAAAGGCTCTCCATAGGCTCGAACCATCTCCTCAACATCCAATTCCGAAATCCCATCTACCGTCCATTGGTGGTGCCGCGTTCCCAATTTCAATGCCGCCGCTTGAGCATAGGCAGATTCATCGTAGGCCTTGGCAGAAAAACCAATGGAAAAACTGTTTATTTGCCCCGGCGAAACCTCAGAAGCATAGCGGGTAATTAAGGTTGAATCTATGCCCCCCGATAAAAAAGTACCCACTTCCACATCCGCCAACATGTGGGCTTGAACAGATTCACGAATTACATGAGCTGTTTGTTTCAATGCCTCCTCATAACTCAAATCGCTTGGCCGTAGGGGGCTGTTAGGTTCAGAAAGAGAGAAGAAAAACCCGGAATTTTCGATTTGCCCTTGGGCAGATACCTCCAAAAACTGCCCCGCCTCCAGTTTTTTAATTTCTTTAAAAATACTGAACGGACTGGGAACAAACTGCAGGTTTAAAAAAGCGTAAACGGCCTGTGGGTCAATGGAAATTAGGGAACCGAAACAGGTGGACAAGGTTCGAATTTCGCTGGAAAAGGCGAAGCCTGTTGAGGTTGCAAAATAATGCAGGGGCTTTATTCCGAAGGGATCCCTTGCCAAGGTAAGCCGGCCTGTTTTTTTATCGGCGATGGCCACGGCAAACATGCCTCGGAGCTTTTCGAACAGATTAAGCCCCCAATGCTCAAATCCAAAAAGAATTACCTCGGTGTCTGAACTTGTTTTGAACCTTAACCCTTTGGACTCCAATTCTTTTTTAAGCTCTAAATAGTTGTATATTTCCCCATTAAACACCACCGCGAACCGGGCAGATTCCATCGGTTGCTGTCCACCCTTCAAATCCAATATAGAGAGCCTGCTGTGAACCAAGGCGGTATCGCCAACAACCAATTGCCCTTCTCCGTCGGGCCCCCGGTGCCGTTGCATCTCTAACGCAGTTTGCACAAAAGGAATGGGGGATTTTCCGGGCCATACTATTCCTGCTATTCCACACATAAGGCTATTGGGTTAAGGTTTTAACAATTTCAATCCAGCGCTGTTTTATGCGTTCGTAGGCATGGTTTTCCTGAACATAGCTCCAGGTGGCATCCAACATTGATTCCACTTGCGGGCCTCGCTGCAAAGCCAACAAAACTTGTTCCGCAAATCGATCTTCCTCACCATCGGCGCAAAAGCCAAACAGGCCTTCTTTCATTCGTTCATCTGGATCCACGTGCAAAGAAACCGTAGGCGTTTTTGCCACGGCCGCCTCCAAAATGGTATTGGGAAAACCTTCTTGGAATGAGGTGCTCAAATGCACTTGAGCCTTGGCCATCAATGCCTGGGTTTCTTCATAGGGAACGGAGCGAATTAGCTGAATGTTGGGCGGCATATTTTGAAGCACCTCTTGTTCCAATTCATGTTCAGCCGGATTTGCAACCATGCTGATGGTTAGCTGGGGCAACTTTGTAGCCAAACGAAGCAATGCCTTGGGGTTTTTGTTCGAATCCATTTTCCCAATCCAAAGAGCTCCCGATCTAACAGGAGGTTCGCTGAACACCTCCGGAACTACAATGGGATTGGGCAATGCATATATGGGTTTCTGGGGAAAATAATGCCGAAGGGTTTTCTCTTGAAACCGATTTTGAACCAAAACCGCAGATGCCAATTCCATGGCTTTTCTCTTTTTTTCCCGGCTGGCTCCGTACATGTCTCGCCCATTGGGCTCAAAAATGAAATCCAAATCTACATTTCCTGCTAAACCCAACAAAAATGTACTGCCGGCTTCTTGGCAAAATTCCGCCAATTCCAGCATGGAATCGTTCAAAGACAAGCCCACCCACAGGCTTGCTCCAGCCTTATAGAAAGGGGCAAAAGCGGCTTTCTTAGCCTTTTCAGGGGTGTTAATTATAGGTAGGCCGACGCTGCTTCGTATCTTGTCTTGCAGTTTGGCCGAAAGGCTGGACCGAAAAACTGGCTTTTGTATTTGAATGCCATGGCTCCGCAGCCTGTATTTTGGGTGGTACAAGGGCACTATGCCTGATTTGGTTTGGCGCAGCCGCCCAAAACGCCCAGGATCGGCCATGAGAATTCCTGTCGGAACACCCTCTTCGGCCAACATGGTTGCAAACAACAGACTTCGCTTTTCTGCCCCTCCCAGTCGGTGATGGCTGCTTCTCATTGCATTTTGAGCGAACAGGGAATAGATGCCGATTTGGACTCTTTGGCTCATACCTTAAACATCTGTTCCAATTGAATTCGAATCTGCTCTGGATTGTGGTGGGTTTCAATGTACTTGCGGCCCCTTTGTCCTATTTCTTGTGAAGCCGCTGGGCTTTTGGCCCATTCCATCAATACCGCAGCCAAGGCTTCTACATTTCCTGAAGCCATAAACCCTAGCCCATTTTGGCTAAGCAGGTTTTCAGGGTCCACATGCAAGGAAGCAATAGGAATGCCGGCCTCCCAGGCTTCCAGAAAGGTGTTGGGAAACCCCTCGGCATACGCCGTTGAAAGCAAGCAAAAAGAATCCAAATAGTACGGTCGTATGCGGTGTGGATGTACCCCCGATACAACCTGAATGTTCTTTTGATCCTGAAATTCAGCAGCCTGCCTTGCATCAAAATCGTCCCCAAAAATCAAACAAAATTCCAATTGGGGAAGGCGTTTTGAAAGCTCCAACACCGCCTTCGGATTTTTATTGGCATCTGATTTACCAATCCACAACACCCTTTTTCCGTGGTGTTGCGCGGGCAATGCCAATGCTGCGATGGGGTTAAGAACAAGCTTGATTTTTGAACTAGGAAGGCCGATCTGCTTTAGTGTTTGGGCTTGCGCAGGTGTTTGAGCCACAACAAAGGTTGCCAAAGCCAAGGTTTCTGCTTTCAGTTCCCGTTTGCTGTCGTAAGCGTCTTTTCCTTCGGGCTGCTTTAAAAAATCGAAATCCACCTCATGGGCAATACTGACAATAAATCGCTTGCCCTGAGCAGAACAAAATCGAGCCAATTCGTTGGCGGCATTGGTTAAGCCAAAGGCCACATAGGCATCCGCGTCAATCTGACGGTACACCGCCGTGCCCAACAGGGCATTTTGTACGGTAGAATTGGGAAGAGGCCTGTTTAACAGCGACAAGAACTTGTCTCTAAGGCGCGGCATCAGGCCGGTTCTGCCCTCTTTTGCTCGAACAACATGCCCGTCGGCCCTGTATTTTGGATGTTCGTATAAGGGCCAAGGGGCGCTTAAGCGGGATTTAAAATCTTTGGCAACGGCTTCTTGATGAGCCAAAACCGCCGAAACCGAAAAGTCGGATTCCTGCAACAGACGTAGCCAATAATAGGCCCTACGTTCTGCTCCGCCCATGGCTTTTGTTTTGTCCGAATACAGGGCATGGGAAAACAGAGACAAAACCGCAACAGATACAGATTTTGGGTGGTTCACGAAAGGTTTTGAATTTTCTTGCGGCGTTTTATTGCCTATTTAGTGGCCTTAATTCCCCTATTCCCCCTCCACAAAGGTCTCAACCCGAACAAACACCTTTCGGCCATTTCCATCAATAAAATAGGCATTCCAATAGGGTGGGTGGCTCAAGGCCCGCAAGCGGTCTATGCATTCTCCGTAGGTGGCTGTTTCATTCAAATCCAGAGGCATCAAAGCCTGAAAACCGGCTAGCGTGTTGAAATTGCCTTTAATCTGGGGCGCACGTGCAGCATAGCTTGAATTCAAAATAGAACCTAAATGGGTGTCCAGCAATTGGCATTCGGCGGCGATAACCTTGGCATAGGCGGTTTCAGAGGTGTCCCAAGACTCCACTTTGACCTCTATCTGATCAATTATTGGGCCCGCATCCACCTTTTCCACCATTTCGTGCAAGGTGGCTCCCAGTGGCAGCTTGTTTAAAATGGAAAAAACCTGAGGCGACCAGCCTCGGTTGTAAGGGTTCAGGCCGGGATGCAAGTTGTAGCAAGGCAAGGTGTTGACCAGCTTGGCGGGGAAAACCTGCTTGCTGTGGATGGAAAGCACCTTGGTGTAATCGTGCAGAATTTGCTCAAGGTCCTTATGCACGCTCAATGGGAAACAGCCCCTGCGAATGAACTCCTCGGCTTGCTCGTTTTCAGGGCTAAAGGCATAATGAAAGTGGGTGTGTCGGTGATGTACCGCACGGGTTCTGAACTCCCCCAGCATTTGAAGGTTGTCGGTGAGGACCAATAAAACAGGTGCATTCATTCCGTAAAATTGCGATGTAAATGTTCTAAAATGTATTCCTGATCTAGGTCGCTTAAGTCGGGGTACAGGGGGAGGCAAAGCACCCTGCTGCTGAGCTCTTCTGAAACCGGGCAAGCTTGGGTTTCGCTTAAATAAGGAAGGGTATTTAGAGAGGGGTAAAAGTACCGGCGGGAGCCAATTCCTGCCTGTTCCAATGCGGCTTTGGTATGCAACAAAGCCTCCTGATTTGGGAAAAAAATAGGATAGTAAGCGTAGTTGTATTCCGTGCCCTCGGGCAGAATGGGGCGGCTGAGGCCCTTAGGAATTTGAGCGTCGTAGCGTTCCGACAAGGCTTTGCGCCGAGCAATGATATCGGGCATGTGGGGAAGAATACAAAGCCCCATGGCCGCATGGAATTCCGAATTCTTGGCGTTGATGCCTGGGCGGTCGAAGGTTTCTGGGCCGGTATGTCCAAAGTTCATACCCTGCCGAACAGCCCTCATTAATTCCGCATCTTTGGAATACACTCCACCGCCCTCCACGGTATGGAAAATTTTGGTGGCATGGTAGCTGGCAGAAGCGGCGGTGCCATAGGAAAACAAGGACCTGCCTTTGTACTGTACATCAAAGGCGTGGGCGGCATCAAAAACCAACCATATTCCATGCTTTTCGGCGATTTTTTCAAGGGCCTCCACATCGCAAGGGATTCCATACACATGGGTAAAGAGCAATCCTTTGGTATTGGGGCCAATCGCCCGTTCCACTGCTTCAGGATCTGCGTTGCAGGTCTTCGGGTCAATCTCCGCAAAAACGGGTGTGCCGCCTTCCCAAAGAATGGCATTGGTGGTGGCCACATACGAAAAAGGGGTGGTAACAACCTCTCCAGAACAGCCCAAGGATTTTAAGAGCAATTGCAGGGAGATGGTGCCGTTGGAAACGTACGCATGATGCAAAGAGGACCTGGATTCCAAAAGCTGGTTCAATTCTGTGTAGAGCGGACCGTAGTTGGTGTATTGGCGCTTTTGATATATCTGTTCTATTTTGGCCAACAAATCATGCTTTGGTGGTTGAAATGGGGAGGTAACGTTAATTTTTTTCAACACTGCCTTTTTGAATTAAATACTGAAAGATTTGGTTCCATTCTTGGGTTGAAGATTCCTTATTAAATTGCTTTAAAAAATCGTTCCGAACTCTAGATTGCGCAGAAAAAACAAGGGGTAAATTGTCGAGAATGTCTTTAAGAACCTGCCTTAAACTGGACTGAGTACACTCAATAAACCAACCGTTAATTCCATGCTCAATTACCAAGGCGGCATGTCCATGTTTGGTTGAGATGCATGGAACTCCATACATCGCGCCCTCAACAAACATAAATGGACCTACATCCGATTCACTAGCGCTTATGAAAATATCTATCCCTTCAATGTAATCGGGCAGGGTTTCTCTGGGGCCTGAAAATCGGGGATTGAAATGAACAGACCCTGCCGCAACAAATTCTTGAACTACAGGGTAAACAATATCCCAATAGTGTTTTTCGTCCCTGTTTGGATTGCCCATCCAGCCAATTTTCAACGGCCCGTTGAATTTAGAATGTCTGCTCTTTCTGAACTTGACACTTTCATCAAAAATTCCCACTGAAAAATAGGTTGGAACACCAAAGCCCCCGTAATATTTTTCAAGTTCAGGGGCGCCTAATATAATCGCATCCGCATTATGAAGGTACTTTAAAAAAAAATCGCAGTGGGTTAGAGGGGGGTTAAAGGGGGTAAGGTTGTGATCAGAATAATCGATTTGCATTCCAAGGGGTGGAAATGTTGACGTAAAGATTCCTTTGCCTAAAGCCTTTGTTTTAAACTTAATTCTTGAAACCCGATCAAAATAATAATCCAACAATACAACCGCGTCGTACTGCTTCCAAGGAGGCAACACCCGTCTGCTATACTCTTGATTTTCATACTTAAACTTCCTTTTCCAAAAAGGTGTGCGCGTTGCTCGTTTCCATACACACCGTTTGACTTTTGAGGGAAACAGAAATGCTTTGGTGTTGTGTTTGAACCGATAGAAAACGTCGTGCAGGTAATTCTCTTTAAAATCAACGGTTAAATAATGATGGCAGAGGGTATAGTCCCAATAAAAATCATAGTGATTTTTTAAGCTGTCGATTATTCCCTTTTGAACTTGTGCAAATGCCCAATTTGGAGAATCAGCAACGATCAAAATCTTGGGGCTAGAATGCCCATTGTTTTTTTTAAGGAAAGGTTGGAACATTATTCACCCTTCTCACAAAGTAAAAATATACTCGAACATAAATCAGGATATTGTTGTCCAAGTTCGTAGCACCCGTCCAAATATTCCTTGCTTATTATATCGGTTTGCAAAAGTCTATCCCATTGAAAGTTGGCAAGCGCTTTAAAAAAAATGCCAGATCTATAAACTACTTTTAGGCCCGCGGCCTTTGCATCGCGTTCCAAGGTGTCGAGGGTATAGGTTATATTGTGTCCATGCTCTTTTTCTGCAGGAGTAACCGCACTATTATGGCTTATGAGGCCCATTTTTACGGCTATTTGACGCGAAGGTGCATTGGCATTTGGACAAACGAGAAAAAAACGTCCATTTTCGGAAAGCCATTCATCGTTAATTCTCTTTAAAACTAAAACAGGATTATCAATATGCTCAAGGACATGTGTCATGATTATATTATCATATTTAGAGGGAAGATTGACCTCTTCAAATAACGAATTGAAAAATTTTATTTCTGCTCCCAATTTTTGCTTTGCTTCGATAAGTGCTTCATCAGAAGCCTCAACACAGGTAATATCGTTAAAATAGGGCAAAAATCTTTGGGTAAATTCACCCTTAAAACTCCCCAATTCCAAAAAGTTGCCTTGTCTAAAAAAAGGGATAAAAGACTTAAGCATAAATGGATGCATAACATCGTAATCGAATGTATAGCCATATTTCCGACCTTCATTGTCATCGAATTCATTGTTAAAATTCCTTTTTGGTTTCATATTTTAATTGTTTATTTAATTTCCTTCTAATTCGGCAATTCCAAATCCATAACGTCCAAATTCATTTCCGTTATAGAGTAAATATATGTTGCCGTTACATTTAAACACAAAAGGATAACACATCATATCTGAATCCCAAGATCCCAGGGTTGTTTGTGGTGCTCCCCTTTCATCATCCCTAGTCCAATTAACTAAATCAGTTGAGTATGCGTATCCAATTCTATAGGATTTTTCCCTATCCGTTCTAAAACCTTGAGCATTCCTGAAGCAAAAAAACATATGATAAATGCCATTATGCTCCACCACTGTTGGTAAGGCTTGACACTCATAATCATTAATTTTATCAGATATAATCTTCCTGCCTTCTCTAATCCAGTTAATACGATCGACTGATGTTGCATGCGCGATTTTATAAACACGCTCTGGTTCATCAGATTCATTAAAATTTACCCATTCTGTACCAAAAATATACCACATGTGATATGTAGAATTGATTTTTAAAACAAATCCATCACCAACAAGAAATGGTTCATGAAGCGAAGATGTAAGTATCGGACCTTTTCCATATTTTTGAAAATTTAAACCTCCATTGGTACTTATTGCTAAACCGATAGAAGCATCAGCAGAAACAGAAACTTTTCTATTCCAGCCTGTCGTATAAGCAAGAATTAAATCAACATCCTTATAAACACTAAATGGGAATATTCCGTGCTCATCAAAGCAACCTAAGTCTCCTAATTGTATTACCACTTTGTTTGAAACGCCAAGTATTTTTGAAAAACTGAGGTCATAATCTACAAACGAAACATGACTGAGGTATTTGCCGATATTGTCTCTTTCCCTTGTTGAAAAGTAAATCCTCACAAAATCATCAAACACAACAGCCTGAGGCGATTGAGCATACTCCTTACAATTACCAGGAAGCTTATGTTCAGTTGGATTAAAAATCAATCCTTTTTTTCGCCATTTCATACTACTCAGTATAATCATCTAATGTGGCAAATCCAAAGCCATTTCGTCCAATTTCATTTCCTTGGTATAGCATAATTACTTTCTCATCAAGAACAAAAACAAAGGGATAACTTACCGATTCAGAATCCCATCCATATTCTGACATAGTAATTCCTGCTCTATTATCTTCACGTTTCCAATTTAATAAATCTGTTGATGATGCATATCCAATTTTATAACCACGACCAGGACTCCTAAAATCTAAGTTGTACCGATATGAGAAAAACATATGGTATTTGCCTCTATAAAAGAACACATCTGCACTTGCTTGGCATTCATTTGACTCTAGTACGTCAGCAATTAAATCGCGATTTTGCTTTTCCCAATTAACACCATCATCTGAAACAGCCATTCGAATTTTATAAATTGGCTGATGCTGTCCATTATTTGCAACCCATTTTTTTCCAGCTGAATACCAAAGATACCACTTGTCATTAAATTTTCTGACTTTCGGACTTCCAATAACAAAAGGTTCATCTGGGGTATAAGACAAGACAGGGCCTTCTCCTAATCTATGAAATGACTCACCTCCGTCATTACTAATTGCCAAACCTATTGCGGCATTAAAAGGCACACTTTCACACCTTGTCCAACCTGCATAATAAGCCCTTATTTGTTCTCCGTCAATTGCAACTGAAATTGGATAGGTTCCAAATTCATCAAATGTACCTTTCCTTCCTAACTCAAGAATTGGTTGCTTGCATATGTTGACTACTTTGAAAAGATTGCTTCTGTCTAAATCAATGAATGCCATTCGACTAACATATAAACCGTTTTCTGGTGCTGGTCTTGATGCAAAAAACACTCTCAAAAATTCTGGAAATATCACTGCAGAAGGGGCTTGTGCATATTCATACATCCAATTTTTTCCTTGAAGTACAATTGGATTAAAAATACTTCCTTCCTTTTTCCACTTAAACATACTATGATTTAATATATGAAGATGGAAGTTTGCAAAGGTTGCGTTCACCAGTCAATAAACTCCCATAATAATAATCACTGAATCCGGCCTGATCCATTAAATCAAATACTACTTTCATATCGTAGGCCACACGATGTAACTCAAAAGTCCCGTCATATGTTACAAAAGCTGCCCGCGGGTCACCATCCCTAGGTTGACCTACAGAGCCAGGGTTGCAATAGGTCTTGTCTCCAAAAAAATGTATTGATTGAACATGCGTATGCCCTGATACAAATTTTTTGCCGTTTAATCGACTAAAATAGTCTCCAAATGGTTCGCGAATATACTCATCAATAGGGTCAGACCAACCTCCATGAACTAAATGCAAATCATATATAAATCGCTGTACTGGAAAAGTACGCAACCATTCAATATTGTCTTTTCTAATAACTTTCTTGAGATAAACTAAACAATCGTTAACGCTGTTTGATCTAGGACAAAAACCGCCACTAGCCATATACCAATCATGATTTCCCATCAAACAAGGGATGTCCCTTTTACGTAATTCATCACAACATTCGTTTACTTGAGTAAAATAACCAACCACATCACCCAAGCAGTAAATCTCTTTAATTCCGTGCATGTCAATATCATTAAGCACTTCTTTTAGTGCCTCGAAATTACCATGTATATCAGATATTATCGCAATCTTTTTCATAGATTATTAAGTCTTCAATATACCTGACAGCCCTTCCTTTTTTAATTATTGGTTGGTTAGGCTCAATGTCATTTAAAAAGTAATTAACCGCCATACCAGATTCATTGTAACCAAATTTTGCTCTAATAGAAGTTGCTGATGAAATGCGAGGATTTATTTCCAAAAGTTTGTAGTACCCATTGTCTTTCCTAAATTGAAAATTTGTAGGCCCCAATGGTTTAAAAAAGATGCATAAATCTTTAAGCGTTTGCAACAGTAATTGTGAACTATATACCGAGGCTTTTTCAGTGTAACCATCTTTAGATAACTTTCTTTGCAACGTCATACTGCAAAAAAACCCACCCTTCCCATCACCAAATAGTGAAGCAGAATACTCCTCGTCATCTATACCAATAATTGGCTGAATAATATAGTCTTTCCCAATACTGTGAACTATTGCTTCAAATTGTTGCCGACTTGGATTTCGGATTATCCCTTTAGAACCATGGCCTGATCGAGGTTTTATAAGAAAATTATCGCCTATTGTTGCCACAACATTATCATAATTTTTTTCAAATGAAGTAAATATTGAATACTCAGGTAACTCTTTAATTAATGCTTCATAGAAGATCCATTTGTCAGCACAAAGCGAAATCAACGCATCGTTATTGAGTAAGATTTTGCATCCAGTCCCTTCTAAAATATTTTTATTCTTAAACCAAGCGTACATGTCTGCTTCAATTCCTGGTATAATCAAATCAATATTATACTTGTGAATTATCGATAACAACCATCCTATATAATTATCATCATCGGTGGGAACTGCTCTCTCAAAATTATCGCAAAACCATTCTGCTGCAGAATCAGAGTAAATAGTTGTGCCTATTGACCTAAAATCATTACTAAATAACCTTAAAGACCTTAAAATGCCATAACCAATAATTCCACTGGCACCTGAAACCAAAATGTTTTTCATTTCTGTATCTCTCTAAAACTGTCAGCAATTTTCCTCACTCCTATTTCAATACTCGTCAAAGAATATAAATTTAAATCTTCATAAAGATTATGTTCATTTTTAAAAGCCAAGTCTAAAATATCTGGTTTTGTAACATCAAATATGATATTGCTTTTGCTATAAAAGGCAGCAATAGCAGCTTTTGCGATTCGAGTTAAGGAAATGTTTTCTGTATGAACACAATTAAAAGTACCGCAAATTTTATTTTCAATTACACCTTCAATTATAGTGCACAAATCATCAATAAATATATAGTTGCGTAAAGCATCGTTTTTGCCATAAAAAATCAAATCTTTATTTTGTTGTGCATTCGCAATAATAGAATAAAAGAAAGGCTGATGTTTGTGATAATTTTTTCCAATTCCATATACTGGAGCAGGTCGTAAAATTGTTAGCAAAACATCTTTGTTTTCACAAAAATAGCGTGAAACTTCTTCACAATGTTTTTTTGATATACTATATATTGAATATTGGGGTTGACTCTTAGGAATAGTCGTATAAATAGTTGAAATGAGTACTATATGCTTTATTCCAGCTTGAATTGCTTTGTTAATAATTGATAAAGTTCCAAGTACATTATTCTTTTCTGTTTGATAAATATCACTGAATGTTTTACCGCCAAATGAAGCTGCTGTATGAACTAGTACATCTGCATATGGAAGAGTGAATGACTCGGGAATTACATCAAGATCAAATAAATAATTAGAATTACAACGTGACAAGGTTATTACATCATGCTTTGAATTTATTCGTTGAATAAACGAACTGCCAACTGAAGAATTTGAACCTGTTACAATTACTTTCACCTTACAGCTATTTCAGCAAGAATTCCACAAGATAGTTCAGGATAATAAACGCCCAAAAGACATAATGCATCTAAAATCTTCCTGTCCAATTTTAATGAAATCATTTGATTTGATGTCAGTGGCTTCAAATATATACCTTCAATCTTTAATATTTCGTACCCTGCAAGTTGAATGTGATATTTCAATTCATCAATTGTATAATAGCGTTTGTGACCTAGCACATTATCATTTTCTGACAAAAGTTGCATTTCAGGTAATAGCCCAGCTAAATAACCCAGCCTCCTATTCATTACCTCTGCATTCGGAACTGCAATAAACATTTTGCCATCATCTTTCAAAAAGGGCTTGTAGTGTCTTAAAATCCCTATCGGATCTTCAACATGCTCAAGGATAAATCCCATGACAATAATATCAAACTTTGTTTCCGTTTGAAAGCTCTCAAAGTATGTCTCAATTATTTTTGCGTTGCAATCTGGATGTTTTTTTTTGAAGTTTTCTATTACTGCTTTTGATCCGTCCAGAACAGTATAATCCTGATAATAAGCAGAGAAAATGTTGGTTGTATGACCATGACCTAAACCAAGCTCTAGCACACTATTTGTTGTTGGGGTTTGAGCTAAAATACGCTTGGGATACCAGTTTAGTAATATTTCATTGTCAAAATCATATTGAATATCGCCTTGGTATGCTTTTACAAAATCATCTAAAGGGTTGTCTATCATTTACGTGAGTGTGTATTGATTTAAATATGTCTTTACATTATTCCTGTCATTAAATATTATTACATCTAAAATAGAAAGCCAAGGCAAGAACTCTTTATCATACTGCTTATATACAACTTCGTTTGACCGTATGAATTGTAATTCGATATTTGCAGACTTAAAATTTAGCATGGCATATAACGAACTCCCTCCAATCGTATTTATGTATATATCTGCACCATAATACTTGCAAATGGCCAGAACTTTCTCTTCAGATTTCAAATTATGATTAATATCGATAGTTGTCGATACAATAAATTTAGTACTTATATCAAGATAATTGCATATTACTTTTATTGAATTATAAACAAATTCAAATAAATTGGTACTGTTATAATTGAAAATCTCTTCTGTTAACGCAAAAGCTTCTTGGAAATTGGGGGCTTTTCGATAGTGTTCTTTTATTTTTCGCAAAATCTTTTGTTTGTCTTGTTCAATGGAATCCGCCAAGCACCTTTGATTAATATGCAAATAATCGGAATCTCTTTTCAAAGGAAGGGTTATGAATTCATCTTTGCCATTAACCAATATTCTATTTCTGTTAATCCAGCCCTTTTTGGTGTACTCTATATTGTCGTAAACCACAAATACATCCACCGCATTTATAAGCTGAAAATAGCCTATATAGGGCAAAAAATAGGGTTGCATGATGGCAACTTTCATGCTATTCTCCAATTGAATTTGGGTTTGATGTGGCCGGGCTCCCTTCCAAAATGCATTTTGGCATCTCGTGGCGATTCAGAAACCACAAAACTGTAGATCGCGGTTTGAGTCCAAACTGCTTTTTTGCCATTTTGAACCACAAATAAATTAAGGGCAAATTTGCCAGGCAGCAAGAATCCTTCTGGCAGAACGCAAGCAACGGTGTTTTTCCCTAAAACAAGGCCTGAAGCTTCCTCTCCGGTCGAAAAAGAAAACAGGGTTTGTCCATTCTCAGCAAGCAAATGCCAGGTAACATCATACCGACCAACAGATTCTTTTAATTCAAGTTCCAATAGAATTTCTATGGCGTTTCGCTCCTCTATTGGCCTAGGGTTGTTCGGACCGTAAGCTCCTTGAGGATAAACCTTAATGTTGAGTATTCGGATGGTTGAATCTTCAACCCATTGCTTCTGCTTTTGAATGTCGATGTTGGGTGCTCTATATGCTTGAATAATTTCAGTAGTCAAACCGGTCTTCACCAGAGTCCCGTTTTCCAGTAAAATGGATTGTGGACAAAGCGCAGACAACGCAATCAGGTTGTGGCTTACAAAAAGAATGGTTCTTCCCTCATTCTGACTTACGGCACCCATTTTATTGATGCACTTCTCTTGGAAATCTACGTCGCCCACGGCCAAGACCTCATCCACCACCAATATTTCCGGTTCCAAATGCGCGGCTACCGCAAAGGCCAAGCGGACGTACATTCCGCTGCTGTATCGTTTTACAGGAGTATCAACGTAGCGTTCGACGCCAGAGAAATCCACAATTTCATCGAATTTGCTTTTTATTTCTGCCCTCCGCATGCCCAGAATAGCGCCGTTCAAATAGATGTTTTCCCGTCCTGTAAGTTCAGGATGAAATCCAGTGCCCACCTCGAGCAAAGAGGCCATGCGGCCGTTTACTTCAATTTTGCCCGTGGTAGGTGCCGTAATGCGGCTTAGGATTTTTAACAGGGTACTTTTCCCGGCTCCGTTTTTACCTATGATGCCCAAGACTTCTCCGGGGTTCACCGTAAAATTGATGTCTTTCAATGCCCAGACATAGGCCTCCTCGCTTTTTTTAGTCCGATCGTTGACCTCGCCTCGGCTTAAAAATGGATTGGGCGAACGTTGAAGCCCTGCCCAAATCCGCTGCACATCGTCCCTTAAGCTGGAAGCCCCTACCCTGCCTAAGCGGTATTGCTTGGAAACTCCTTCAATTTTTAAGGCGGGCTTCATACGGTATCCATAAAGGTTTTCTCGGTTCGGTTAAACATAAAGGCCCCGACCGTTAGCAAGAGCAGGGCGATGAGGGTGCTGAATCCCAGCCCGGACCAAGACAATTGCCCAGCCCCTGTCAGGCAATACCGGAACCCTTCCAGCACTGGGGCTAAGGGGTTCCAATTCACCAAACCCTGATATTGAGGCGGTACCTGATTCATGGAATAAATGACCGGGCTGGCATACATAAGCAAGGTAACCCCAAAACCCAAAAAATGGCTTAAATCCCGGTACTTGGTGGTCAGGGACGACACCAACAATCCGACACCCAAGGCCAGCAGAGCCATCAAGACCAAAAACAAGGGCAAATAGAGCATTTTAAGCGAAGGGGCAACAAGGCCTTGCTGCCAATAATAGGTCCAAAAAACCATCAGCATTCCAAATTGTATAAAGAATTTAAACAGGTTGGAAACAACCAATGCCAAGGGAGCGGCAAGCCTAGGAAAATAAACCTTGCCAAAGAGTTGGGCATTGGAAACAAAGGTGCCAGAAGCCCCTAAAAAACTCTGTTGAAAATAATTCCAAAGGGTGGTTCCCGTCAGGTAGAACAGGGGAGCCGGCAAACCATCGGTGCTAAGCCCGGCAATGCGGTTAAACACCAAGGTAAAGGTTAAAACCGTAAACAGGGGGGCCAAGAAAAACCAAAGGGGGCCTAAGATGGTCTGCTTGTACATGGAAACAATGTCCCGGCGCACAAAAATCAAAATCAAATCGCGGTAGGTCCAAAGCTCCTTCAGGTTGAGCTTATACCAAGGGGGATGGGGTTCTATTTTATACATGCTTGTTGCACAGCTTCGCCCTTTGAGTCCCAATTCTTGGAACAAAAGGGCAGGTTAAAAAAGGCCGGCGAAACTTAGGCCGACCAGGCCAACATGGGCCGTTCAAAGGTTCGTTTGTCCAGCAAGGCTTGCCATTCTTGTGGACTAACGGTTAAGCAGCGAATCCGGCGGGAAATCAGGGCTTCGGCTTTTTGAACCTGTTGGCTTAGGGCCGACTCGTCCACTTTGCCCACCAGCACCACATCAATAATGCCGCTGTCTTTCCCTTGGGCATAATCGCCCACCAAATAGGCCGCTTGAAGTTCGCCCAAACGCTGAAAAACCTGCTGAGCTAGGGCGTCCAATCCGGTGTACTTCCCAACGATGGTTTTCAGTTCCGGAAAAAGGGGATGCCTATGGTTGGCTTTGTATCGAATGGTTTTGCCTTCGGGTGCGGATTCCAAGAGCCCAGCTTCGCTCAGCCGGTTTAGCTCCAAGCGTATTCCGTTGGTGCTTTCCCCAAATTCGGTAGCGATTTCCCGCAGGTAGGCAGTAACCGCAGGGTTCAAGAAGAACTTGACCAGCAGCCGGATTCGGGTTTTGGAACTGATGATGCCTTCAATCATATTGAGCAACAAAATTACTCATTTTGTAAAATAAAATTGCGATTGGATTTACTTTCTTAACTTTGAGTACAAATTTAGTGCAGCGATGAAACTTTGTCTTCGTTTATTCTGCTTATTGTTTGTATGGGGATTTGGATTAAGTCCAATCTACAGTCAAAAGCTACTTTTATACAAACCTTTAAATCAGGCGCATATCGCTTCAGACAGTTTGGAGTTTAGCTGGAAAAGCGGACTAGGCCCCTACATCTTAGAAATTGGTATTGACTCTCTTTTTTCGCAATCCACGGTCTTTAATTTTCAGTCAAGCCGATCTACGATAGTCCTTGATACAAGTCAATCGGGTTTTTTTTGGCGGGTAATTGGTGGAATAGATACATCTTTGACCTTCTCTTTTCAGCGATTGGACAACCTACTTCAAAACCGGGCCAATTTTTGGTTTGAGGCCTCCCCTTCATCAATTGAATTGACCGCTTCCGTCGTATCAAAATGGAGGTCTAAAAACGATACAAATTTTGAAGCGAGTCAAAGTCAAGCATTTAATAGACCTAGCTTTGTTGAGAATTCCCTTGGTGGACATGGTTCTGTAAAATTTGGCAAGGCCGGGGCTTTGGGCCAGCAGACCTTTCTCTCATTCCCTCAACAATTGATTCCATTTAACAATCACCATTTGTTTTTAGTTGGTCAAAGTACATTTTCTTCGAGTTTGCCAGCTCAGTATTTTCTCAGTGGCGGTAGTACTGGTTTTCATTTGGCGGGAACATCTGTCGCTAACGTTTTTTTAGGTGCATTTGACGGTGCTGGTTATTATTATTCAACCCTTCCCAGTCCATACCGGGTTTCTTTGTTTGAATTCAAGGGCAATTCTGCGTTTTACAATTCAAATCCTACAAATTTCTTAGGTCCAGGCCTTTCAAACAATTTCAATGTAAACACCATTGGCGCCCGCTTGCCTAACAACAATTTGTTTTTTTATGGATTGATGTCGGAAATTCTATTTTTTGATACCACCCTATCCTCGGTTCAAGCAAATTCGGTTAACAATTATTTAAGATCAAAATACACCCGTGTTGCTGAATTGCCCTTCGATACGCAGGCCTGTGCTCCAAGCATTACCCTTAGCCTTCCTTATTCTGCCGAGTTTTCAAATATTCTATGGTCCACCGGTGCCACAACGGCTTCTGTTACCCTAAGTCAACCGGGAACCTATTGGGTGCGTGGCACCAGTGTTTTTGGAGTAACCTCCTCTGATACCGTGCGTGTCTCCGGGGTTTTCCCTGCCCCCATTGTTTCATCTTCCGGAATTCAACCCCTGTGCCTGGGCGACACCTTAAACCAAGTCTATGTCAACCCAGACCCCGTCCAACCCTGGCAGTGGAACACCGGCACGAACTCAGACACCCTGCGCATTACCCAGCCTGGGCAGTTTTGGTTGTTGCAAACGGATTCCTCCGGTTGCGTTTTGTCCTCTGACACGTTGGAGGTGGTGAATCGGGTAGATGGAGAAATTGCGTTGTCCGTTTTAGGCTGCACGGGCGACACTACCGTTTTCCAAGCTCAAGTGGGCGATTTGCTGGGCAGCCCCATCGTTTATTACGACTGGGATTTTGGTCCTTTTGGAAGCCCCGACACCCTGCACCAAGCCAGCGCTTCCACTGTTTTTTCTCAGCCCGGACCTCAAACCGCCCGATTGATCGCCTACAATTCCCTAGGTTGCCCCGATACCGTGGCCCTTACCATTCAAGTGCCCGGAAGTCCGGTGGCTCAATTTAGCGCTCCCCATGCCTGTGCCGCTACTCCTCTTCCCCTAATCAACCAATGCTACATCCCACCCGGCACCCCCGTTTCATCTTACCGCTGGGATTTTTGGAACGGGCAAAGCTCCAACCTGGTGGGCCCCAGTTTGATGTTTCCCGACACCGGCCTATACCCCATTTCCCTAAAGGTCAGCTTGGCAAACGGATGTTCTGACTCCATTGCATCGGTTGTGCATGCTTTTCGCAAAGTCAAGGCCGATTTCAGCCTGCCTTTCGATTCCCTATGCCAATTTAGTCCCTTGCCTCTGAGCGATGCTTCGAACTACCTGAACACCAACCCTGGTCAGGTTGTGTGGAAGTTGAGCGGCTCCGCGCCCGATACCGCAGGTTCAACCCAGTTGAGCCCGAGCTTGCCGGGGCTGCTGCCCTTGTGGATGTACATAAAAAGCGCAGAAGGCTGCATAGACAGTGTGCGGAGAGAAGTCTGGGTAAACGCGACACCCCAGGCCGAAGTAGGTCTAAGCCAGCAGCTTGGCTTCCCCCCCTTATCGGTTGCGGTTTGGGATGCTTCCGACAAAAGCTATCCTGACCGTTGGTTTGGTTTGAACGCCGCGGAATTTTGGACCGACTCCTTGCGCAGCTTCAATTTAAACGACACAGGGTTGTACCGCTTCAAATTGAGGGTGAGCGACAACCTAGGCTGTTTGGATTCGGCCGAAAAAACCCTGCGCTTGATTCGGCCGGAGCTATCGACCCGCATTCTAAATCTGACCTGTGAGAAACAAGGGGGTGTATTTAGGCCTTCGTTTTCCTTGGAAAACAGCAGCGTGCTTTTGCCCATTCAAGGCGAATCGTTTGATTTTTGGCTGGAAAACAGCGGGGTTTTGCATTGGGATGAAACCAAGGTTGTTGCCCCCGGCAATTCGGTGCTCTTCAATCCTGATTTGGGTTTGCAGGCCCCGGCATCGCCCCGGTTTTGCTGCGTAAGGCCGGTAGAATTGATCAGCGAATATGCTCCTGGGCTCTTTTTAACCGTTTCGGGTGAGCCGAGTTGCGCGCCCATTGGGCAGCAATTCTTTTTGGCCAATGTGGTTCCCAACCCCAGTCAAGGCGATGTGCAGGTGCGCTTTCATTTGAATTCGCCCGGTCAGGTACGCTGGAATGTGGTGGGGGCCGAGGGCAAAACCGTGCATTCGGGCGAAGGTGCTTACAGCGAAGGAATGCAATCCTTAACCATTCCGTCAAAAACATTGGCTGCAGGCCTGTACACCTTGATTTTAATTCAGGGAGATCAGGTTGGCCTCAGCAAATTTATGGTGCAGGAATAATCCCACAAGGGTAAATCTATTCCATACCATGTCGGTTACCTGTGCCATTCATCAACCCAATTTTCTTCCTTGGTTGGGTTATTTTTACAAAATCCAGCACTCGGATGTGTTTGTCTTCCTAGATTCTGTCCCGCTTTCAACGGGGGGGGCTTCCGCCATAACCCACCGAACCCGCGTTTTATTGGGCAATCAACCAGCATATTTAAGCCTGCCCATTAAAAAAACAGGGGCGAAGCAAATAAAAGAAGAAGGAATTTTGGATGGGAACCATGCGGAAAAGCACCTTAAATCGTTGGCTCAACATTATGCCCGAGCTCCTTTTAAAAAGCAAATCTGGCCCTTGGTCGAGTCCATCCTGCATTTTCCTTCTTTGAACTTGGCCGATTTCAACATAAACGGAATTGAATCGGTGTGTTCGGCTCTGGGCTGGGCCCCTCAGCTGGTCCGCTCTTCAAACCTAATTGAAAACGGACCGAATCGGCCTCAAAAATCAGAACTTTTAATTGAATTGTGCAAAAGCCTGGGGGCAAACCGTTACTTGGCGGGCAGCGGCGGTTCAAGGCAATACTTAGATTTGGATGCCTTTCGCCAGGCGGGCATCGAGGTGGTATTTTCGCCCTTTGTCCATCCCGTTTATCCTCAATTTGGGAACCCTTTTGTTCCAGGGCTTAGCGTATTAGACGCCTTGATGCATGTTGGTTCATTTCCTGAATAACCGCAGCCAAAAAACGGCTTGCTGCATTTGGGCACATTATTCAAGATTGGATTTCGGAACAGGTCTCAGGTTGTATAGCCTGCCCTTCAAGGAGTTGGTCGCCCTTTTCAACATTGATTTTCCTGCGCTTTGATAGGCAAAATAGTCTCGTTGCATAGATTTTGGCAAATGCCCAGGGTTCCATCCCTGCAAGCGTTCTTGTACCGTTTGGATTTCATTTTCAAAAAAGGCCCGTTGTGCTTGACCAAACAAAAGGTGGCTTAGCCAGGTTCTAACCACCGATGAATCAAGCTTAGAATGGGGTGGTTTTTCTAAAAGGCTTGTGGCAAAATCGGGATAGGCTTTTTTCATAGCGGGCAAGAATTCAGGAGCAAAGGCATTGGCAAAGCGAATGCGCATGGCCTTGGTTTCTAGGTCGCTTGCAGATCCGGGGCCCCAGCCCTCGACCTCACTTTTGGAGTTCGCATGAAAGCGAAAGTTGGCCGTTACCGCATCGGAACTGCGTACCCCTTTTTGCCCAAAGCTGAGCAAAAAGCGAATCCATAAATCCAAATCCATGGAATAGTGGTACAAGGGGTCCACCCCGTTTAAGCTGCGGATGCAATCCATACGGTAAAACAACCCTTGCTGATTCAAGCCCCTTACCGAGGCGGTATCCCAAAGCGAAGGAAAAAGGGCGCAGGCGGAATTGATGTAATCCAAATTGTTGGATTTGATAATGTTGGCCCGGGTGGTGAATGCCAAAACACTGGGGTCGAGAAACTGGCTTCCAATAAGGTGAAGGGCGCCGGGTTCGAGCCAGTCGTCGGAATTCAACCAATTAAAAACTTGGCCTGTGCATTGAGCAATGCCTTTGTTTAATGCGTCGCTTTGACCTTGGTCGGGCTCTGAAATCCAAAAGGAAAGTTGGCTAGAATAATGTTCTATGACCCTCAGGGTTTCATCGGTGCTGCCCCCATCAATTAGAACAACTTGAAGGTTTGGATAGGCTTGAAGAAAAAGGCTGCGCAGGGTTGTTTCTAAAAATCGGCCCTGTTGAAAGCTGGGAACCACGATGCTGATTTGGGGCCAAGCCAAGCGGGAATCGTACTCGACGTGAAAGGCTTCCTCGTTTAAAAGTTGTTCAAAGCCAAGGGGTGGAGGCAAGGTCGGCGAAAAGCTCATTTGGCATTCAATTGTTCACGAACTTGGTTTGGATCCTTAATGGCCAACAAATTGCAGTAGTCGTAGGTTTTTCCTGGAAGCTCGGGCAGTAAGGTTTTGGTTTTAGGCTGATAGCGGAACAAGGTATAGCCAAGTTGGAAAAGGGATTCTGACAGTTCCACACAGGAATGCCCCGCCTGTTGGGCATTGGCTTCTGTAAATTCAACCAACAAAATAGGAGCATTGGGTTGAGCCAACCAATTGGATGCCCCTTTTAGCACCTTGACTTCCCAGCCCTCTACGTCCAACTTAACTAAGCGAATGGAGGCCGCCAATTCGGGGTTCTCTTGGGTCCAGTTATCAAGGGTTTGGGTTTGCACCATTTCCTGTCCAATTTTCCCGCCCATAAAAGGCTGGGCAAAAGAATGGAATGCATCGAAACCGTCTTCGGCCAAAAGCAAGGGCAATTCTCCTTGGGTGTCGGAAAAAGCCAAGGGTAAAATTTGAACCTGGCTAAGGTGATTTAGGGCAAGGTTTTCTTCGAGTTTTTGACGGGTTTTAGAGGCGGGTTCTACCGCAATGCACGGGGCTGAGCCTTTTAGGATTTTGGCTGCATGCAAAGAGAACAGGCCCACATTGGCTCCGATGTCTAAAAAGCCCATTCCGGGCCGCAAAAAATCTTGAACAAAAGCAAGCTCATCTTCTTCGAAACCCTGATAAATAGCAAACGAAAGCTGGTTGTTTTTTTCCAGGATTATTTGAATGCCGCCCGGAAGGGGAAACGGAATTCGGTCTTTATTCCCGAACTGCAATTCAAACACATAGCGTTTTTTCCATTGTTTGAAGTGCTGGGGTTTCATGCTGCGCCAATTCCGATACATCCGAAGGCGGTGCAGCAGAAAATCGACCAGATGCAAGTCCAAATGGCTCATTTACTGGAGTTTTCAAGTAGAATTGTGGCCTCGTCGTTAAAAACACCCTGGTTTAAGGAAGGGGCGGCAAAGCCTTCTTTTAAAGGGGGTGCAACCACCAAGAGCTGTTGGATATCCTCCACCTCCTCAACCACCAAGCCGTTGGAAGTAAGGTAGGAAAGCAAGGCGTAATTGGCAGGCATCAGCTTCATGGCAGGCAAGGTTATTCGTATGGTATTCATGCCGGGGCTAAAAGAAAACCGTTGCTGTTGAAATTCGGACCAAATAGATAAAATCCGCTGCCCGCCCATGTCGTTAAATCCAAGGGCAACACCCACTTGTTCCAAAGCCTGCTTAGCATGGTATTCCAGCACAAAGGAACAGGGTTGGCCTTGTTGAATCAAGGCTGAGGGTTGATCTTTTTCGTTGTACATCTGCATACTTTGCAATTCGGCCTGCAAGGTGCCTGTTCGAGTCAACGAAGGCTGAGCAGATTGAACCCCTTGAATGTACTGCTGAATAACATCCGCGGTAGGCCCATCGGCCTTTAATTGTCCTTTCTCAAGCAAAATAGCTCTAGGGCATAGAGCTTGAACAAAAGCCAGGTTATGGGAAACAAACAAAATGGTTTTGCCTTGTCCGGCCGAAGCGCTTTTCATTTTATCTACGCACTTTTTTTGAAATTCGGCATCGCCCACTGCCAAAACCTCGTCGATGATTAGGATTTCGGGGTCAAGGTGGGCGGCCACGGCAAAGGCAAGCCGCACATACATACCAGAAGAATAGCGTTTTACAGGCGTATCTAAAAAGGCTGAGACGCCTGCAAATTCAACAATTTCATCCAAACGTTTCCGCACTTCGGCTTTTCGCATGCCGAGGATTGCCCCGTTCAGAAACACGTTTTCGCGGCCGGTTAAATCTGGGTGAAACCCGGTGCCTACCTCAAGCAAACTGGCCATTCTGCCTTTTTGCTTGATTTGGCCTGAACTGGGAGCTGTAATGCGGGAAAGGAGTTTTAGTAAGGTGCTTTTTCCTGCTCCGTTTCTGCCCATAATGCCCAAAACCTCGCCCTGTTCTACACCAAAAGACACCCCGTCTAAAGCCTTGAGCAGGACATCTGAATTCTGCTTGCCCGAGGGCAAGGCCTGGCCCAACCAACGCCTGGCGTTTTGTTGGCCCAAGCGGTATTCTTTGCTCAAATTATCGACAAACAGCGCGGCGCCCATACTCTAAATGTAATCAACAAAACGGCCTTCAACCCTTTGAAAGGCCATCAATCCTAAAATCAAGGTAAACAGAGCAAAGGCCGAGCTGTAGGCCAAGCCAGTCCAATGGGAAAAGGGCAAACCAAACAACCCCGATTTGAATGCTCCTAAGATGGGGGCGATGGGGTTTAGGGCAAAAAAAGGCTGAAGCGATGGCGGCACAAAAGAGGCGGGGTAAATAACCGGACTGGCATACATCAGCAAAAGCACACCAAATCCTACCAAGTGATTTAAATCGCGGTAGCGGGTGGAAAATGAAGCAAACACAAGTCCTAAACCCAAGGCAATTAAAGCCAAAAGGAGCAATAAAAATGGAAGCAAGCACAGCGACAATCCTGGCTTCCAAGAAAAATCCGTATTCAGCACAAAATAGCCCAATAAAAGCAAAAGCATCAAGGCTTGAATGCCTAATTTTACAAGGCTTGACATTAAAATGGACAAAGGAACAACCAAACGTGGAAAGTACACCTTCCCAAACAGCGAGGCATTTTGAACCAAACTGCCCGTAATTGCAGTTAAATTGGAGGAGAAGAAAGACCAAAGCAGAATGCCCGACATATAGAACAAGGGGGGCGGAAGCCCGTCGGAGGGCAGTTTGGCCACCCGGCCAAACACCAAGGTGTACACCGCTACCGTAAACAAAGGTCCCACAAAAAACCAAATGGGCCCTAGCACGGTTTGCTTATAAACTGCAATCAAATCACGGCGGAACAGCAGTAGAATTAGGTCGCGGTATTCCCAAATTTCGCGTACAGGAAGTTTCCACCAGGGGCTTCGAGGCCGCAGAATCCGATCCCAGTAATCGTCTGATATGCGCTGAAATGAGTTCATTCTGTTTTTCCAGTGTCGGGCACAAAGGTAGTTGATTTTGACTCAGGCTTTTCCTTAATGTTTCCAATTCAGGATAAAAAACAACCATCGTAAATGCAAATTTGATTTTTTAATGCAACTCAGAAGACATTAGTTTAACAAACAACATCAATGCTGCTTAATCGCCCAATTCCTTTTGGTTAATAACGTTATAATAGGGGAAATTAGGGATAAGCCAACCAAACAAATCCTCGTTTTATGCAAACAATAAAATGCCCTGCTGCGGCAAAACCTGTTCGAAATTTAATTGCCTTCCTTCTTTAGTACCATGAAGCGGTGCTCCCCAACCCTTAATCCATACCAACCCGGCGCCAAACCCTGCAAATCCAAATCTGCCTCGGCCCCCAATACCCCGCTCAGGCATTCCCGCCCTTGGGCATCCATCAAAACAAAAGGCTGGCCCCCAAATCCGCCCTTCATCCAAACTTTTCCTTGGCTGGGGTTTGGATACAGCCCGTTGCTTTCGGCCTGATCCGTTTCAATGGTGTTAAAACCAGGCAACAACAGGGTGTCGCTGCTGCGGGAACAGCCCGCCGCATCCGTTGCCGTAAACACGTAATTTCCGGGACAAAGGCCGGAATTTCCCGTTCCGGTTTGCCCGCCCGGCACTTGCAGCCAGTCCATTTGATAGGGCGCTTGCCCCCCCGAAACCGAAAGGGCTGTGCCGGCATCGCAGGCACCCGAAGCCGACTCCGCCCAAAGGCTGTCCAGGCTCAGGCTAAGTCTTTGGGTTGAAACAGAAAACCAATCCCCCGGACCAAACTGATAAAAATGCCCGGAACCCGTAGGACGTTTGAACAAGAGCCGGCTAAACAGCCGACCGGTATCGGAAGGCAATGCCATGGTCCATTGCCCGTTGGAAAAAGGCTGCCGACCCATCAGCTGCAAAGGCGAAAGGCTGTCGCTTGCCCAGGCAAATTCCACCCATTCCGGCCAAGCAATGCTCACATTGGGCCAGCTTAAACGCAGACTGTCGCAGTCCAATTGAGCCTGAACATCGGCCGATTCTTTCCTCGGGAACAAGACCAAACTGGGGTCGCCCATCAACGCGGTGTGCACTCCCCGTTGTCCTACCGCATTTCCAAACGAATAGGAGGGTACATTTACGCTGGCTTTATACATTTGGCCCCAGGTGGCCCCAGCCGCCAAGGGGTGTAAATAATAGTAGGGCCTACCTGCCCACATATTAATTAGGCCCATGCCGCGGGAAGCCAGGGGCGCCCGCAAAAAAGCATTGGCATTGTCCCAGTCGCCGAAGTAGGAGCCAAACAAGAGGTTGAAGGGGATTTTCAGGCTGTCGGTGGCAAACTGTGAGGAACTGCCCACTCCCGAGCAGCTTTGATAGGAACCCCCTCCGCATCCATAACCAATCAATGCCCCACTTCCATTGCCCGTTCCAAAAAAATCGGTTTCCTGAAGGCCTTGCAATCCAAAAATGGGATAAAATCCCCTCCAGGCGGGGGCGGCAAAGCCCTCTTGAAACGAGGGGAAGTTGTCGTCCACAATCCCGATTTCAGGCAGGTTCCAATCGGCCGACCGGAAGGCATGGTTTTTATCTAAGTATCTTTCCAGCAGTTCTTTGTGCCCCCCAAAAGAGCCCATGTCTGAAAAATCCATGCGGCCCACAGCCAAATCCAAATCAGAGGGCAGCATAGAAGGGTCAAATTTCCCGTCGCCGGGCACGTTGTGGTTTCGGGTTTGGCTGCCGGTAAGGCTGTTTACCGATTGGTCCGACCAAAACCCATCTAAGTCGCCGTAATATCCGTCTGCCGGCCAAGCTCCCCGGTGGTCGGTATGCCCATCGGGATAAATGTCTCCGCTGTAGGGAACGGGAACACGCCCCATTAAGGCGGCCTGGGTTATTTGGGGATGAGCCAAGCGCAAAGCCTGCAAGCCTTGACGCACCGATACCGGACTTGCCTGGGCATGGGTGGGCAAAACAAAAACAGACCAGCCTTCTTTTTGAAGATCCACAATCCAACGTTGAATTCGGGCATCTTGAGGAGCCATCAATCCGGTGTCGAGCACCAAGGCAATGCCTCCCGGCAAAGCAGGAAAATAGTCGAGAACGGCACTGATGGTGGCGCTGGGATTCAGGCTGTTGCCCAAGGCTTGCAGCACATAGTCGGTGCAGGAGCCTTGAGCCGCCGAGGCGTCCACCCAGGTGGTATCGGTGGCCTGAAGTGTGGCCAACACATTGGAATAGGCGGCCTGAGCGCAGTCTTTTTTACGCACAGAAAAGCCGGTATGGTTCCCCGGAGGGATTTTCCAGGTTAGGCGCAGCCCGCCTCCCGGTTCTGGGGCCGAGCTAAGGGCAATGGAGCGTTGTTGGCCGACGGATTGGGAAAAAATTAAACCAAATGGAAATGCCCATAAAAAGAGCAAAACAAAAACAAAACGGGGTTTCATTGTGGCGGGTTTACTTCAAAGGTAGTTTTTTGTATGGGCATTCCGAACACAAACGAACGGACTAAAATCTATTTCTTTTTAAAGTCGCCCCGCGAAAAATACTTTTCAATAAAACAGTACATCATAATGAAAAAATACCGGCTCCCCATTTCCCGAATTTTCAATTTGGACACCCCATGTTTTCTGTTGGTCCAAGAATTAGGCACAACCGCATAGCTATAGCCCCGAACAATGGCTTTCAATGGCAGTTCCAAGGTTAAGTTAAAATGGGGCGACAAAAAGGGCTTTAACCCCTCCATGGTTTCTCGGCGGTACAATTTAAACGCATTGGTGGTGTCGTTGTACGCAAAACCAAACGTAAACCGCACCAAGGTGTTGGCAAGCCTGTTTATCCAAAGTTTGTGTGCCGGATAGTCTATAACCTTTCCTCCTTTTTTGAAGCGGCTTCCAAAGACACAATCGTAGCCTTCCGCAAGTTTCTGATAAAACAAAACCAAATCTTCGGGCGAATCCGACATATCGGCCATAAAAACAGCAACGCAATCCCCAGAGTAGCGCTCAAGTCCATATCTTACCGCATAACCAAACCCATTGGGCCCGCTGTTTTTAACCCAAGTCAAGCTGGGCATTTCTGCCGCTAAGCTTTGCAAAACATCTTCTGTGGCGTCTTTTGAGTTGTCGTTTACCACCAACAATTCATGTGGAATCTGCTCGCGTGTCAATGTTGAAAATAGCGACCGGAGTGTTTCGGGCAAGGATTCGGCTTCGTTGTAGGCCGGTATAACAACGCTTAATTTCATGGGATTACCGAGCCACCGTCATGGCCTGATGCATTTGACGTAAGATGTCTTCTACATTGTATTTCCAATGCCATTCTGGATAGTGGGACTTGAACTTGGAAACGTCGCTGATCCACCAAATGTGGTCGCCAATTCGGTTGCTGTCCTTATAGCTGTACGACATGGGTTTGCCGGTAATAGCCTCGCACAATTCAATGGCCTCGATCATGGAACAATTTGAAAAACGGCCCCCACCGGCATTGTACACCTCGCCCATGCGGGGATTCTGGTAAAAGTGCCAAAACATATTCACCAAATCGTGGCTGTGAATGTTGTCTCTTACCTGCTTTCCTTTGTAACCAAAAATGGTATAATGGGTTCCCTGAACGGCGCATTTCATTAAGTAGGCCAAAAAACCATGCAGCATGGTTCCCGAATGGTTGGGGCCGGTTAGGCAGCCCCCGCGAAACACTCCTGTTTTCATTCCAAAATACCGTCCATACTCTTGCACCAATACATCGGCCGCCACCTTTGAAGCACCAAACAAGGAATGCAGGCAATGGTCGATGCTCATCTGCTCGTCGATGCCTTCCTTAAAATAGGGATGAGTGGCCTCAATTTCCCAGCGCTTCTCCATTTCAATAAGAGGCAAGCGGTTGGGGCTGTCTCCGTACACTTTGTTGGTCGAGGTGAAAATAAACACCGCTTCGGGGCAGTGCTGCCTGGTCATTTCCAACAAATTCAACGTGCCATTGGCGTTGACGCTAAAGTCGGTAAAGGGTTCTTTTGCCGCCCAATCGTGGCTGGGCTGTGCGGCAGTATGCACCACCAATTTAATGTCGGAACCCAGTTCAGAAAACAAACGCCCCAAGGATTCAACATCACGGATGTCGGCCGTTTCATGCCGGTAGTTGGAATAGCGGGCTTGCAGGCGGTTTCGATTCCATTCCGTAGAGGCCTCGGCCCCAAAAAAGGCCATCCTCATGTTGTTGTCTATGCCAACGATTAAATCAAATTTGTCGGCGAAAAACTCTACGGCTTCCCCTCCAATGAGTCCTGCCGAACCTGTTATTAAGGCTATGTTCATGCTAAGATTGGTTTTAATATAGATTGGTTTTCTTTCATCCACCCATAGGTATCTTGAGCAATGGAATCAAGCCCAAACCGTGGCTGCCAGTTCATTACTTCTCCAATCAACGAATTGTCGGTGCAATACATGGGCACATCGGCCGTACGGGTCTCGGCCACTTTTTTAATGGGAATGGCATTCCCAGTCAATTCCTGGCAATATCCCGTCATCTCTAGCAAAGACGCGGTGTTCTTTATGCCCCCACCCACATTAAAGGTCTGTCCTGAAAGGCGGTCCATCTCTTGAATTTGACGGTCTATTAATTCCACCAAATCCTGAACATGCAGCAGGTCTCGAACTTGTTTTCCACTGCCACCATAGCCAATGTAGGCCAATTCTTTCTGCCAAAAATGCTTAGCCATCCACAATGCGACAAACCCTTGGTCCACCTTGCCCATTTGCCAAGGGCCGGCCACAACCCCAAAACGGTTGACAATGGTTCGGATTCCCATCCATTCCCGGTATTCTTCAATCAAAAGTTCTGCCGCCAATTTGGTGGCTCCATACAAGGAGCGGGTGCCCTTCAATGCAAAAGATTCCGAAATCCCTTTTTCTGTAACACCCTCTTGAGATTGTTCTGCCAACAGTTCAAAACGGGTATCGGTTTCCTTCAAATCCAACCGATTCAACCCTTGAATGGGATAAACCCTACTGGTCGATAAAAAAATAAAATCGGCATGGTGCTTTTTTGCGTAGTTCAAACAATGCACCGTTCCGTTCAAATTGGTGTTCACCAAATAATCGGCCCCCGATTCCAAACCCACCAAAACAGAGGGTTCGGCCGAGGCATCTACAACCACGTCTGATGCACCCAAGGCATCAAAATCTTCCCTGCACCGAATATCTCCATGCACAAAATCCACTCCGCCAAACTTCAACCGATCTAGATTCAATTCCGAACCCCGGCGCTTTAGGCTATCAAACGCCACCACCTGGTAATCGGCGTGGACCTTTTTTAGGTGTAGGCAAAGATTGGATCCTACAAACCCAGCTCCGCCAGTAACAACAACGCGTTTAGTCAACGTAGTAATTTAAATTAAAGCCCTTTTTGGATATAACTTGCCCCAAAAAGCAATCAAAAGTAGAAAAAAACCCTACCCCATCCCCCTCAACGCCGCCAAAAATTCCTCAACCTCTCCCATCTCCGTATCAAAACTGCACATCCACCTCGCCATGTTCCGCCCCGGGTCGAAAATATAAAAAGGCTTATGCGCCTGCAGCGGAGCAATCCAGTCCTTTGGTATGCAAGCAAAAACCCCATTTACCTGGGTAGGATACGCCAATTCCACGCCCTTCAATCCTGCGGATCCGGCCGACAATGCCGCTGCCATGGCGTTGGCATGCCCGGCGCTTTTCAACCATAAATCCCCTTCAAAAAAAGCCAAAAACTGAGCCGAAATAAAGCGCATTTTCGAATGCAACTGCCCCATTTGTTTCCTGAAATACAGCATTTCCTTCGCGAGTTCTGGCCTAAAGGTTAAAACCAATTCTCCAAACACCAATCCGTTTTTGGTTCCCCCAAAGCTCATTACGTCCACCCCCGCATCTACGGTTATTTCGCGCAGCGGGCGACCCAGGGCGGCCACCGCGTTCGAAATCCGAGCTCCATCCATGTGCAACCACAATCCATGCTTTCGGCAGCATGCCGAAAGGGCTTGTATTTCGGCCACCGAGTACAAGGTGCCCCATTCCGTGGGTTGGGTTATGGAAACAGCGGCCACCTGCACCCGGTGTTCATCGCCCCGCCCATGCAAACAGGCTTCAATATCGGCCGGCCGCAGTTTCCCGTCTTCGGTGGGCACGTCCCACAGCTTAATGCCCAACCAGCGTTCGGGTGCTCCGCATTCATCTTCGTTCAAATGCGCGCTGCTGGGACACAGAACAGCTTGGTAGGGCCGAATCAGGGTTTGCAAACCCAACACATTGGCCGCAGTTCCGTTAAAAACCGGAAAAACACCCGTTTCGGCACCTAGTTCATCCCTTAACCTTTGGGTTAATGCCTGGGTAAAGGGGTCGTAGCCGTACGAAGAAGCATGCCCTCGGCCGGCACGAGCCAAGGCCTCCAACACCTCTGGGTGGGCTCCTGAATAGTTGTCGCTGGCAAATCCCCGTGGAAAGTTCTGCTCATAAAGTGGGGCTCCAAGCATGGTTTTTAGTAGTACATTCCAGCTACGGCAGCGGTCATCAAGCAGGCCAGCGAACCCGCCAACATGGCTCTGAAACCCAGTTCAGAAAGCTGTCCCTTGCGAGTGGGAGCAAGCGAACCAATGCCCCCAATCTGAATTCCAATGCTGGCAAAATTGCTAAACCCGCACAAAATATAGGTTACCATAATCACCGATTTTTCATGCACAAAAGCCCCGGCGCCCTTCATTTGGGCCAGCTCCACATAGGCATAAAATTCATTTAGTACAGTCTTTTGGCCCACCAACTGCCCCACAGCCACCATGTCTTCTACGGGCACGCCGACCATCCAGGCAATGGGAGCCCCAATATACCCCAACAAAAACTGAAGATTTAGACCTTTGTAGCTGCCGCCGGTCAGGGCAATAATTTCGGCATTCAATCCTGTCCATTCTCCCAACAGATTTTGAAGCATAAAATTCACCATGGTAACCATGGCGGTAAAAACAAGCAGCATAGCACCCACATTCACCGCCAACTTTAAACCATCGCCGGTACCGTTGCTGATGGCTTCTAAAAAATTGGTCCCGATTTTCTCTTTGGGAATGCTTAATTCGGTTTGAACCTTCTCACGGTCGGGTACAATGATTTTCGAAACAACAATAGCGGCTGGTGCAGACAGCACACTGGCTGTAATCAAATGCTTGGCGTAATAAAGTTCCAGAACAGGGTCGCCTCCCCCCAAAAAACGAACGTAGGCGGCCAACACGCCGCCCGCTACGGTAGCCATGCCGCCCGACATCAAACACATTAGCTCCGACTTAGTCATTCCGGCAATGTAGGGTTTCACCAACAATGGGGCCTCTGTCTGCCCTAAAAAGATATTTCCGGCTGCCGCCAAACTTTCAGGCCCCGACAGGCCCATGCTGCGCTTCATTACCCAAGCCATGGCAAATACCACTTTCTGCAAAATTCCTAAAAAGAAGAGCAGGCTGGTCAGGGCCGAAAAGAAAATGACCGTAGGTAAAATAACAAAGGCAAAGCTTTTCAGGGCAGGCATCATTGTCCCGGTATCCATATTGTTGAACAAAAAGTCAACTCCCGACTGGGTAAAGCCGAGCACCCGAGTAAAGCCCAAACTAACCAACTCTAAGCCAGCCTGAAAAAAAGAAACCTTTAAAACCAAAATGCCAATAAAAACCTGCAGCAGCACGCCCACGGTTACCAGCCTCCAGTTTATAGCACGTCGGTTTGTACTAAAAACAACCGAAAGGGCTATTAGAAACAGCAAACCCATGGCTCCGCGAAGCACCGAGGCCAAACTCATTCCCTCGCTTGCAATCTTGAAGTCTTTTTTGGCCAAGGGCTGAATAAGTTCTGTGGCTTGCTGTACCGTGTCGGCCACAACGGCCGTTGCGGCGGAGTCTCCCTGAGCAACAAGTCCATTGGCCATGGCCAAGAAAGCGAAAATGAAAACCAGCGGCTTAAACATTATTTAACGATTTAGAAATCAAACCTACTCTAAATTTTACAATTTTAATAGCGGCCTGCCCTATAATCTGCATCGCAGGGCGTTGTTTGTCTTGTTTTGGGGCGGGTTATCCGGCTGTCAGAGGTTGTCCGCGGTGCAGCTTGGTTCCGGCAGCGGGCGGCAAGTGGCTCCCAAGGTCGCCCTTGCCGCCACGCGCCAGAATCCAAGCTGCCCCTTGCGGGCAACCTTCTTCCATCCGGCCCGCAGGCCCCCTGCCAATCTTTGTGTTTTTCTTACCTGAAAATCCATTTCAGGCCGTACCCTGGCCCATGTCTTCTGCACTGAGCTCCCGTTTTCCTGCCTCGGTTACCCAGTCTTGATCTTTCATTTTGGCTGGCAGCTGCAAAGGCTGGCCCAGGTAGTTTATTCTGCGGCCAGGCCAAATCAAACTTTTCCACAAATACAACAGCAGGCTCTTTTGGTCCAATTCGGGGGGATGTGGGCGGCAATGTGTTCTTTATGAAAGGCAGGATACAAACTCCAATGCAAAGCGGGGCGCATGTGGTGCGCACCATGATTACGGTTGTTGCAAACCAAAAAATTAAACCAAGCTCCCACAAAATTTCGGCTGTGGTTGTACGGATGGTTTTCGTCGCAGCCGTCGTGCTGCCAAAAGTTGGTGCCAAAAATGCCCCAAACGGCATATAGGTTCGGCAAAACAAGGAGCCAAAGGGCCAGCTTCCAATTCCAGGCTAAAAAAACGAGCTTCCAAACCCAAGACAACCAAATTTCTAAGCGGTATTGCTGAAACCAACTTGGCTTCTTGGGGCCAATTTCGCGGGCAAACCGGCCTTCGGTGCGCAATATACCCGGAATCATTACAAAGAAAAACAACAGCTGATTTAAAAAATTCCAACGAAACCGCATTTTGTGGTTCGGGTATTGTCTTTGGCTGTTTGCAAATGTTTGTGGTGGCTAAGGTTGTGCCCAGGAACGTAGCCGGAAGCCGGAGCCCCAAAGGCCAAGGTCAAGGCTACCCGATGCCACTTGTTCCAATGCTTTTCTACAAAAATGGGACAATGGATGCTGTTGTGAATCGCAATGGCCACCATAAAGTTCAACGCGCCCAATAAAACCACAGCCAAAACAAACAACCAAGCATGGTTCTGTGGCCAAAATTCAAACCCCAAAACCGAAAACTGGGGCAAAAAATACAGCCAACTACCTAAAAAAAAGGCATAAGAAAGGGCTAAGAAAGCCAAAGACCTCTGGTCGGATTTATATCTTAATTTCATTGTAAACGAGCCTGAGGCAAATTTACGAATGACGATTTATTTTTAATTTAAATAAATCCATTTGTGCGCAAGAAAATCTAAAAAATGCCGGACTAAAGGTATTCCTGAAGATTGAAACCACATGTTCATTGGCCAATCAATACAGACTATAACTGCTGGAAAAAAAAACGAGACCAAAAGAACAGCAAAAGCAGTTTTCTGAAGTGCCGATGTAGTTAGTTGCTGTCTTAAAATTAAAATACAGGAAAAAACGACAGGAAAAAGATAGGACCCGCTTCTTGTTGCATCCGAAACAAAACCAGAAACGATAATTAAACAAAACAAGGGTATGCAAATGCCCGCTAAGGTTAGCCAGTTTCGGTTTTTAATTAGAAAATAGAGGACGGCAATTAAATAAAACCAAAACCCTTCTAAAAAGGTCCATATCCCCAAGGGAAGAGCGTGAATAGTTCTCCCTAGCATGAGCAGATTGGCTCCCGTTGTTGGCGTTTCCATTCCCCATTTAATACCTAAGTAATACCGCATTGCAAGGTAAAAAAATCCGGCAATTATGACCGCCAAAGCTGGTGGAATCCTGTATCCTCCGCCAAGGAACTTGACTCCAGAATCAAGTAGGTGAAATACAAATACAAGCGACAAAGCAATAAGTGCACGTTCGTCTGTCCATGCTGCTAAAAAGGAAAAGAGGAAAATGAAAATTCCTTGCCTAAAATACAGGCTTAGCAACAGGAAAAAATAAGCAAAGCCATCAAACCATGTATGGTTAACATCAAAAAATGCAGCTCGACCGAAGTAAACAAACGCCGAGGCCATTGTCAACATTGATGCAGAAAAAGCATCTTTTAAAATTCTATTCGCTAAGTGGTAGAAAAAATAAAAAAAGAGCAAGCCGGCAAGGCCTTCCAGGGCAAGAATAGAGATTGGATTAAGATTAAAAACCCTAATCGCGGCAGGAACCGTAAGTCGAAACACCTTTTTTGCATTGTGGGAATAAGGGTCTATATGTTCTAAGTTGTGGGTTAAATCGTAGGCTTTCAGGTAAACCGTTTTCCAAGATTCCAAATTTGGATTAATTTCCCAAAAAGGCGGACAAACAAATACAAGGCTTAACAACATTGCCAATAGGGCAAGGTAAAATGAGGAATAGCGCATTCCCATTATCTGCTCTACCTTTATCTGATATTTTCTCATTGAATGACTACTTTCGCCTTGTTGGGCTAGATTACTTAATTTGCTCATTAATTCAAAATTAATCCACCCTTTTTCAATTTTTATTTTTGTGGAATTGCCTTAATTTAGTTTGATCAAAAAATTTCTGTGAACCTATACAACTACTAACACATGCGGTTTTTCCTGATTTGCCTCGTTTTTACTTTTATTTTTTTACAGCCTTTTATGGCACAATCCGTGGGCATTCAAACCGCCAATCCAGACCCTTCGGCGGCCCTTGAAGTCGCAAGTCCCTCTCAAGGTTTCCTTCCTCCCCGACTCAGCACGGTCCAGCGCAATGGAATTGTACTTCCAGCCGAAGGCTTGGTCTTGTACAACACCGACACCCATTGCCTTGAAATCAACGAGGGCACGCCTCAATTGCCTACCTGGATTTGCTTGTCAGACACCGGAACCGGGGGCAATCCCGGCGGCGGCGGCGGCGGCGGAGTTCATTTTGTAGGGGAATTGTGGGGCGGGGGAATTGTATTTTACGTCAATACCGCCGGCGATCATGGCCTGGTGGCTGCACTTCAAGACCAATCCGCCGGCATCAATTACGGCCTAGCCGACGACGCCTATTCCAACCCCAACAACCACGACAATGCCGGCAAAGTTTATACCGATTGGCGCATGCCCAGCCGATACGAACTCAATTTGATGTACCAGAATCTGCATTTGGCCGGTTTGGGGAACTTTGCCGCAGCCGCCTATTGGAGCAGCAGCTGCAACGACAACAGCCTTCCTATTCCCGGCTGGACGGTCAATTTCTCAAACGCAACCCAAACCACCATTTCACGCAGCAACAACAGCGTTCGGGTGCGGGTTGTACGCGATTTCTAAGAATCCTCTGGCATTTCCTATTTTTGCAGATATTTCTTCCCAATGAAACTATCGGTCGCCTGGATCAATGAACTGCTAAACAAAGAACTTTCTGCCGACGAGGTAGCCGACCGACTTACCTCGACAGGCCTTGAAGTGGAAGAACGCGAAAAGGTTGAGGCCATACCCGGTGGCTTGGCGGGCGTCTGTGTGGGCTTGGTTTTAGAACGGCAGCCCCACCCCAATGCCGACCGCCTTTCGGTTTGCTTGGTAGATACCGGAGAAGAATCGCCCCGACAAATTGTGTGCGGGGCATCCAATGTGGCCGCCGGTCAAAAAGTGCTGGTCGCTTTGCCCGGAGCCACACTCTACCCCAAAGACGGAAGCCCCCTTACCATTAAGGCTTCAAAAATTCGAGGAGAAGATTCTGCCGGCATGATTTGCGCCGAAGACGAACTCGGCTTGGGTTCCAGCCACGAGGGCATTCTGGTGCTTGACGAACATGCCCCCATCGGTCAATCGGCCGCCGAATTCTTGCACTTAAAAAGCGATGAAATCCTAACCATCAACATTACCCCCAACCGGGTTGATGGAGCTAGCCATTTGGGGGCCTGCCGCGATTTGGTGGCCAAGGCCGTTTCTGAGGGCGAATCCTGGGCCATGCCCGAATTTCCACGCGCCTTTTTGCCCCTCAGCGGACCCGGACGGGGGATTGTACCCAGCATCGAAGACGAAACCGGCTGCGGAAGGTACTCCGGCATTACCCTTCGGGGCGTTCAAGTGCGCGAATCGCCAACCCAATTGGCCGACCGCTTAAAATCGCTGGGCATCAAACCCCAAAACAACGTGGTTGATGTGAGCAATTATGTGATGTACATGCTCGGCTTGCCCCTTCACACCTTTGATGCCGACAAGCTAAAAGGAAACAGCATTCAGATTCGTTCGGCCCTTCCCAAAGAAACCCTAACCACCCTAGACGAGGTAGAACGCGAGCTGAACACCCAAGACTTGGTTATTGCCGATGCCGAAAAGGCCGTGTGCCTGGCGGGAGTATTTGGAGGAAAACACAGTGGAATAAATGCCAACAGCAGCCGAATTTTTATTGAGGCCGCCTGGTTTGATCCAGGGCGCGTTCGGCAAAGCGCCAAGCGCCACGGCCTGCATACCGATGCCTCCTTCCGCTTTGAACGGGGCTGCGATGCCGGCATTACCCTGACCGCCCTAAGGGTGGCGGCCAGGCTCATTTTGGAACTGGGCGGGGGCGAAATCGAAGGCGACGAAGTTGACATCCTCAGCAAAGGCCTTCCAGCCCCCCGATTTGTGGATGTGGACCAACACTACTTAAATCGAGTTGCCGGGGTTGAAATCCCGCTCAACGAAGCCGCCGACATCTTAACCGCACTTGGATTCGAAGGCGCCATGGAACGGCACCGCTCTTGGAGGCTTAAAGTCCCCGGATACCGTCCCGATGTGTTCCGCCCAGCAGACGTGGCCGAAGAGGTGCTGCGGATTTATGGCCTTGACCGAATCCCCGTTACCGGCAAAATGGCCTTGAACATCAACACCCAGCATTCGGGCAACGAAGACCTCCTGCGCAGCCAATTATCAGAACGCCTGCGGCAAAATGGCTGGCATGAATCCATTTCCCTATCCATGCATTCCCAAGAGCTGGCCTTGAAGGCCTATCCCTCCTTGGCCGAACAAACCGCAAGCCTTGAAAATCCGCTAAGCAAAGAGCTGGACACCCTAAGGCCAGGCCTGTTGGGTTCCATGCTTCAAAATGCCAGCCGGAACGTGCAGCAACGCAACCTAGATTGGCGGGTTTTTGAATTTGGGCGGGCCTACTTGTCTGAAGGCCAAGGCTTCGTTGAAGAAGAACGCCTAGGGCTTATGATGTCGGGAAAGGCATTGGCCGATCATTGGAACAGCACCCAAAAAGAACAGGGCATTTACGAATTGAAAGCCTGGGGCGAAGACCTGATGCGGCAGCTTGGATTGTCGCCTCGGTGGAGCTCAGAACATCCCCTTCCTTGGCCAGGTTATGGCTGGATTGCGTACATGAAAGATCCTCAAGCCCCCTTGCTTTCAATGGGCTTGGTCGATCCTGCTTTGCTAAAAACCATGGACATAAAAACCCCCGTTTGGTTTTTAGAACTCAACCGCACGGCCTGTGCGGCCTTCAAGTCGGCAAGCAAAAAACCCTTTGCCGCTTTGCCCCGGTTCCCTTCCATTCAACGGGATTTGGCTATGCTGGCCCCCGAAGGCCTTGCCTATGCCAACATGGAAGCCTTGATTCGAAAGCAAGGAGGGGCCTTGCTTCGAGAATGCCAACTGTTTGATGTGTACCAAGGCAAGGGCATTCCCGAAGGATTCAGGTCTTTGGCGGTGGCGCTCACCTTTGCCGACCCCGAAAAGACACTGCGCGATACCGATGCCGATGCGGCCATTGCCCGTATTTTAGACGGCCTGTCCGCCCTGAACTGCCGCCTGCGCGATGCCCAATAAACCAAATTTGGACAGAAACCGGCATGCTCCCAGTATAGGAACCGACCTGGGCCTGGCTGCTCGGTACTTGCGGCAAGGATTGCCGGTGGGCATGCCTACCGAAACCGTGTATGGAATGGCCGCCAATGCTTTGGACGCAGAAGCGGTGGCCCGGGTTTTCAAAGCCAAAAAACGGCCCGATTTTGACCCCTTGATTGTTCATATTGGTTCAAATTCCCCCTTGCGGGAATGGGTACGTGAAATACCAACAGAAGCAGAAGCCCTGATGGCCGCTTTTTGGCCTGGGCCACTAACCCTGTTGCTGCCTAAAACCGAACGCATTCCCGACCTGGTTACCTCGGGCTTAGACCGAGTAGGCCTGCGCATGCCCAGCCATCCCATGGCCTTGGCGCTGTTGGACATGCTTGACTTTCCGTTGGCGGCCCCTTCGGCCAACCTGTTTGGCTACATTAGTCCCACAAAAGCCAAGCATGTACGGGAGGCCTTTGGGCCGGAGCTGCCCTACGTGTTGGACGGGGGAGATTGCGAGGTTGGTCTGGAATCGACCATTGTTGGATTTGAAGATGGAAAAGCTCGGGTGTACCGCCGAGGGGGCATTGAAAGCTCCGCACTGGCTCAGGTTTTGGGCTACCTGCCCGAAGAACGCATCCGTTCCGAGGAACACCCGGCTGCTCCGGGCATGCTGTCAAGGCATTACGCTCCCCGAACGCCCTTGTCTATTCTAAAATCGGGGCAGCCGTGGCCAGAACTGGGTTCTAATGTGGCCTTAATTCTGCCCCTTGCCGAAGCCCATCCCAACCATGCAAACGTTTGGGTCTTGTCGCAAAACAAAGACCCCTACGAAGCCGCCCGAAAATGGTATGCCTGTTTGCGGGAAGCCGACCACGCGGGTTTCTCCCAAATTTTTGTCCGCATGCTGCCCGAGCACCTGCCTTTTGCCGATGCCCTCAACGACAAATTTATGCGTGCGGCGGCGGCTCCTTGATTTGGAACTAAATTTTTTTTCCTTGGTTTTAAGGGCGGATTCAGTGTTAAATTTCTTCTCCTTAAGTCAAGCCTTTTTCTGCATCCAGAATATCGTCCCAGCTGTATCCCTTACGGGCAAAGTGGCTTCGACTCTTTTGCCGAAGTTCTTCCGTAATATCTTGGGCATAAGATTGCTGCTTTCTCTGCATTAAGCGCTTTAGCTTTTGAAGGTATTCCTCATGAGGAAGGTTGTTCAAAACCTGCTGCCTCAGCCCCGAATCCACCCCTGCTGCCCGCAAACCTTGGCTTATTTTTTCTTTTCCCCAATGGTGCAAATTCCAATGGTCAAAAGCATACGCCTTGGCAAAGCGTTCCTGATTCCACCAGCCTTCTTGCTGAAGTTCCTCCAGCCATTGGGTTGGAGCTTGCAGTTCTCGAATTTTATCCAGTACCTCCCGTTGCGAACGTTCTCTTCGGGCACAAAATCGAATTATTTGAGCTCTAACCTCAGGACTTGGCATATTAGCGTTTGGTTTTACCGTCCTGAATTACCGGTCCCAATTTGTTCTTTTCGGGCGCTATTTTCATGAAAGAAAGCACCATAATCATGGAAGTAAAAAAGGGGAGCATCGGTATTTTATACCGGACCAAGGCTCCGAAATTCCCGGCAGTTAGGCCGATAGAAAAAGCCAAAAACAGCGAAAACGAAAGGCAAAATACAAACAAGGGATACTGAAAAATCCGAACGAAAAAGCCCCCCACCTTACTTCGATAAAGCAAAACAACAGTCCAAAACAACAAATAACTGTTTTCCAATCCTGAAAAAAACATAGTCGGAGAGCCGCTCTCCCAAATGTACGGGCGATACAATCCGGCATTGATGGCAATAGGAATTTTAGGGATAATGCCTTGAATGGTAGGGTCAAAGCCCCCAATATCGAATTTGTTTTCACCGTATTGATCCCGCACCAAATCCTGTTGGGTCAGGGAGGCCTTTTCCAACACCGTATCGGCCGAATACTCTCCAAAGCGGTCTCCTCCCCTAAGGTAGAAGGCTGTGGCCCCCAACAAAGAACCGAAAACAACCGTGGGTAAAACTACCACTCGAATCAAAACGCTTTTGATTTGCTTTATTGAATCAAAGTTCAGCCAAACCAAAAGCCCTGGACTCATGGCAATCAATATGTAGGGTTTGGCATTAAAAATGAGCCAGCCTGCAATAAAAGCCTGAATAAAAAAGGTAATGGGGTCGATTTTGTGGGTAACGAACCGGCGAAAAAGAGCGTCCAGAAAAAAACCAATACCTATCATGGTTAGCGTGTCTTTCATAATCCCAGAACCCCAAAATGCCACGGAAGGCATAAGCAGAATGGAGATGTTCAATTCCTTGTGCCGCTCCGGAAAATAATGCAAAAAAATCTGGTAGATCTTCCAAATGGATAAAAAAGAAAAAAAGGCAAAAATGGCCGTGGTTCCAGCAATAGAACCCCGGGTTAAAATCATGGGAAAGGTGGCGGCCCGAACAATGAACAGGTTTTCAGACCGCTTCCAAATGGAGGGGTGAATGTTGCCATGAACCACCCCTTCTCCATGCAGGTATTCCCAGAATTTATAGTTGTTGCTCTCGCTGACCTTCATGGTCATCAACTCCCAAAACTGATCAAAGTTGGCCGTAAATAAATTGTTGTAGGCATTCGCCGCCTCCCAATAATTGATGGTGTCTCCGCCACCGTAGTAAAAAATATAGATGCCTAAAAACACCAGGCTCATCAACATTCGGAACACCAAGGCCCGGGTAAAGTATCGGTAATGGGGTTTTTCTTTTATGTTGAGGTTGCTAACCTTGTTGGCATACCAGTAAAACACCAAAAACAGGAAAACAAACCAAACCAGGTCGGTAGCCGTGATGATCTTACCCCACATCAGATGTTGTTTAAGGTCTTGATGCTTTGGTTTCTAGACAGGTTTTCAAGGGCACGGGCCAGCAAGGGGGCGCAGGAAAGCACCCGGAATTTGGGCCCTTGGGGGCGGTTGGGCAAGCTGTTGGTAAAGACCAGTTCTTGCAGGTCCGAGGCTTGTATGCGTTCCACCGCTTCGCCCGATAAAACACCGTGGCTGCAATAGGCCCGCACCGAAAGGGCGCCCTGCTTCAAAAGCAATCGGGCGGCAGCCACCAGCGTGCCCCCTGTGTCGGTCATGTCGTCAATCAACACCACATGCTTTCCGCTGGGGTCTCCAATGATTTCCATTCTGTCCACTTCGTTGGGCCTTAGGCGTTCTTTGTGAATAACCGCCATGTCGCAGTTCAGGGCTTGTTTGTAGGCGCGTATTCGCTTTATTCCCCCGAAATCGGGGCTGCACACCATCAGTGGCTTGTCCCCATATTGCTCCCGTATGTCCTTCACAAACTCGGCACTCATTTGCAGGTGGTCAATGGGAATTTTGAAAAACCCCTCGATGCTCATGGAATGCAGGTCAAGGGTAAGAACCCGGTTCACTCCCGAAAGTTCAATGGTTTCTGCCATCAACCGCGAAGTAACGGCGGTTCGTTCCCCGTCGCGGCGCTCCTGCCGGCTGTGGGGCAAATAGGGCAAAACCGCCACCACTTCTCGAGCGGAAGACCGGCGTGCGGCATCGGCCGCCACCAGCAATTCAAACAGGTTGTGGTAAGGCAGGTTGATTTGAGCCAGCAATACCACCGTTTCGCCTCGAACGGTTTCGTCAAACCGGGCATACACTTCTCCGTCGCTAAAGCGTGTGGTAAAAAGGGCCCCCAAAGAAATTCCCATTCGGTCGGCAACTTCATTCCCCAATTCTTGGCTGCCCGATAGGGCAAAAAGTTTGAATGGCATGACGGACATGCGTTAAAGGTACGATTCTGCTTGCAAACTTAAGGAATGCGCTCCCCGCCCCCGTCCATAATTCATTGTTTTGGGTAGAGACGCAATATTTTGCGTCTCTTTTTCGCGCGTATAGACGCAAAATGTTGCGTCTGTACGGCGTTCCATGAGACGCAAAATGTTGCGTCTATACGGCGTACCATGAGACGCAAAATGTTGCGTCTCTACGCCATCAACCCCTCGACCACGCCCAATGCGTCTGTCATGGTTTTTACCCCATTAAAATGGAGTACGAGCCGTGTTTTTTGCTGCCGCATTTCTACATCGCGGCGGTTCCCGATTTTGGCTAGAATTTTGGAAAACAATCCTGAACTGTAATAGGCTGCCCGTTCTTGGCCAGGGAATCCGGCCTGAAGGTGCCCTTGTTTTAGGCTAATTCGTTCGATTCCTAGGTTTTGGGCTTTCAGCCTTAGTTTTAATGCCAGCAGAAGGTCGGTAGCTGGCCCCGGCAAAGGGCCAAATCGGTCCCGAAGTCGGGATTCAAAAGCGGGAATTTCATGGTCTTGTTGCAGGCTGTCCAATTCTTTGTACAAAGCGAGGCGCTCGGCCATGCTGTCCACATAGGTTTCTGGCAACAGCAAGGGCAAATCGGTATCGATTTGGCAATCCACAGCCCAGCGGTGTTCCTGCGAGTTCATTTCTTCTTTAAATTCCTCGGCGAACGCTTCTTCTTTCAGCTCTTGAATGGCCTCGGCCAAAACCCGCTGATAGGTTTCATAGCCCATTTCATTTACAAAGCCACTTTGGTCGGCGCCCAGCAAATCGCCGGCTCCGCGGATGTCTAAATCTTTCATGGCGATGTGGAATCCACTGCCCAAATCAGAAAATTCAATGAGGGCTTGCAGCCTGCGTTTGCTTTCGGCGGCCAGGGCATGGAAAGGAGGGGTTATTAGATAGCAGAAGGCTTTTCGGTTTCCTCGGCCTACCCGCCCCCGCATTTGATGCAGGTCGCTTAGTCCATAATTTTGAGCTTCGTGAATCAAGATGGTGTTGGCGTTGGGCACATCCAAGCCGTTTTCGATGATGGAGGTAGAAACCAGCACATCAAAATCGCCCCGAATAAATTCCAACATGATTTCTTCTAAGGCCTTGCCGTCCATTTGTCCATGGGCATAGCGAATGCGGGCCTCGGGGACCAAGCGCTGCAAAACTCCCGCCATTTCGGGCAGGTTTTGAATGCGGTTGTGCAAAAAGAACACCTGCCCTCCGCGTTCCAATTCCAATTGAATGGTGTCTCGAATGAATTCTTCGTTGAACCCTTTGAGTTCGGTTAAAATGGGATAGCGGTTGCCGGGCGGAGTTCGAATAACGCTTAAATCGCGGGCGCCCAGCAACGAAAACTGCAAGGTTCGGGGTATGGGCGTGGCGGTTAAGGTCAGGGTATCCACGTTCACCCTAAGGGTTTTGAGTTTGTCTTTGGCGTTGACTCCGAATTTTTGTTCCTCGTCAATAATCAAAAGGCCTAGGTCTTTGAATTGCACTTCTTTGCCCAACAGCTTGTGGGTGCCAATCAACACATCGACCTTTCCCAAGGCTAAGTCGGCCAGAATTTGCTTTTGTTCAGCGGCGGTACGAAAGCGGTTGATGTATTCAACCCGGCATGGCAGGTCCGTATAGCGCTTTTCGAAGGTTTTATGGTGCTGCAAAGCTAAGATGGTGGTGGGCACCAACACGGCAACTTGCTTGTTGTCGCAAACAGATTTAAAGGCGGCACGAACGGCCACTTCGGTTTTGCCAAAGCCTACGTCTCCGCAGACCAATCTATCCATGGGGCGGGTTCGTTCCATATCGGCCTTTACGTCCCGAATGGCCTTGGCTTGGTCTTCAGTTTCCTCAAAGGGAAAGCTGCCCTCCAGTTCGTGCATCAGGTAGTTGTCGGCAGCAAAGGCATGCCCCTTTTCTTTTTGACGCTGGGCATACAGCTTAAGTAGGTCGTACGCCAGGGCTTTAACTCTAGCCTTGGCTTTGGATTTTAGGTTGGACCAGGTGTTGCTGCCCAATTTGCTCAGGGCTGGGGCTTTCCCGTCGCGGCCGGAATGCCGGCTGATTCGGTGCAATTGCTGCAGGGAAACAAAAACGGCATCGCCGTCCTTAAACATCAGTTTGATGACTTCTTGCCGGCGGCCTCCGTTTTCTTGAAGTTCCAACCCAGCAAACCGGCAAACCCCATGGTCAATGTGGGTTACATAATCGCCGGGCTGCAGTTCCGATAGTTCTCGGACGGAAACCGCCTGTTGTTTGCTGTACCTGGATTTGATGCGAAAACGCCGGTAACGCTCGAACAATTCATGGTCGGAATAGCAAGCCCAGCTTTGTTGGGGCAATCGAAACCCTTTGCTTAACCCTTTTTTTACCCAGGTAAAAGGCAGGCGGTCGGGGCCAATTTGAAACTGATCTTGAAAAATGGCGATCAGGCGGTCGCGCTGAGGTTCTTGTTCGTAAAACAGCAGGGTTTGGGTTTTTGCTTGGGCCATTTCATCGACATGGGCTCGAAACAAATCGTATTTTTTATTGAACAGGGGTTGGGCTTTGGCCTGAAGGTCAATTTTTCGGTCTTGGGCATCGCCTGGGGCTTCGAATTGCATGAACGTTTGGCTTAGGAGTTTGGCCAAAAAGCCGTTTCCCGACCAAACCAAATCTTCGGGCTGGGTACGGCGAACGGGGCTGTTTAATGCTTGAAATGCCCGTTCGGCCTCGGCGAATTTTTTATCCATGCGTTGGGCGGCATCTCGGGAATCATAGACCCAGAAATCAACTCCTGCACCCATGAAGTCGAGCAAGGTTAACCGTTCCTCTGTGCCCACTTTCTGTTCAATGGAGGGCAGCAGCACCACTTGGTTGACAGAACCCTGGCTTAATTGGGTTTCGGGCTCAAAGAAGCGAATGTCGGAAATGAAATCGCCCTCGAATTCGAGGCGAAAGGGTTGGTTGTGGGCAAAAGAAAACACGTCCATGAGTCCTCCCCGCAGAGCGAACTGCCCGGGCTCGTACACCATGTCGTCGCGTTCAAAGTCGTAAGAAACCAACAGGTCGAACAGAAAATCCATGTCTAGGCGATCGCCCAGGGCAATGCGGTGGCTGCGCGATTCAAGCTGTTTGCGGCTTACCACCTTTTCGCTCAGGGCTTCGGGGTAGGTAACCAGGCACAGGGGCGATTTTTCTTGAAGTCGGTTTAGGGCTTCGGCCCGAAGCAGGACGTTGGCATTGTCCACATCGGGTTGGTCGTAGGCTCTTCGGTAAGATTCTGGAAAAAAAAGGCTGGATTTTGCAGAAAGCAGGGTTTCAAGGTCGTTGTTTAAGTAGGCAGCGCTTTCTTTGTCTCGGGCTAGAACCAGTTGATTTCGCCCGGAATCGCGAAAGTGGGCCGCCACCAAAAAGGCCAAGGCGCTTCCTCCTGCACCCTCCATTCGAATTCGGCCGGGTTGGCTTAGGTTCCAATCTGTTTGTTGTTTAAGCCAGGTGCTCAGGCTATTCAGTACCTCATCGCAGGGATTGGTCTCTTTCATTCGGCAAAGGTATGTAGCCTTGGCATTAGTTAGGTTAAAATTGCCCGCTCTTTTGAATAAAGGAATTTAGGGGGTATTTGTTCCAAGATTTGGGAAGCGTGGTGAATGCAATGGTTCGCAAAATGGGTTGACAGGGAATTGGACAGGAGTGGCCGGCGGCGGGATTGAACCGGGTTGCCCGCAAGGCTGTGGGTGCCGGGGCCGCGTGGCGCGGAGGCGACTTTAGGAGCCACCGCAAGCCCGCTGGCCCCGCCACCTACAGCCGCGGACAACCGGTGAAAGCCCGATTACCGCCCCCCAAAAAAAACATTATTTGTTCAACACCCTTAAATACACTTGGTTGTAGCGTTCGATGCCGATGCGCAAAGCGAAGGCGAGCATGGCGCCCTGACGCAGATGTGCGCTGCTGCTGCCGCGGGTGCTTTGCCATTGCCGAATGGCGCTGCGGTAGGCCTCGGGGCTGAACTCGGGAATTAAAATGCCGCTCTTGTACCGTTCAATTAAAACGTCGGTGTCGCCAACCCCGGTGTTGCAAAACACCGGCACATTCATGGCCATTAATTCGCCTTGTTTTGTGGGACTGCTGGCCTGTTTGGAATAGCTGGGGCGGATAAAAAACACCGAGGCATTGACCGAGGCCATGGCCGCTGGCAAGTCTTTGCGAGCAAAGGATTCCACATGTATGCGCTCCTGGGGAATGCCCCTTTGCCGCGCGCTGCTAAAAACCGAATCGGCCGAGTCGCGGGTGGCCAGCACAAATCGAGCTTGGGGCTCAAGGCTTAGGAATTCCCGGAAAAAATCCAGCATTTCGTTCAGCATGTACCAGGTTCCCAGCGAACCTACATACAGCAACAAAGGATCCGTTTCGGGCAGGTTTCGGGCCTGCCGCCAGGCGGTCCGGGTGTTCTCCGGAAGAGCGTTGGGATCAAACAAGTCCAAATCGGCGCAACAGGGAATGACCGTGCAGGGCTTTAAGCTTAGGCCCTGGGAAGGGAGCATGGCTTGCATAATGCTTAGGCCCTTTTCGGTTAGGCTAATGATGTGGTCGGCCCGAGACAAAAAGGCAAGTTCTTGCCGTTTGAAATAGCGGTACACGGCCCCGAAAACCGGATGGTTTTTTTTCCAAAGTCCGGCATCGGCACGTTCGTCGGGGAAAAAGCCCCGCATGTCGAACAAAAATAAAACGCCCTTGGATTGCCAATGCAGGCCTTCGCGGGCGGTGATGTAGCCCCGGCAATGCAGCAAATGAAAAGGGCGGCGGCGGTACAAGGCGCGCAGGTGCCGGCGCAGCATCCATTGGTCGTACAAGGTAGAAAGCACCGGAGGCTTTTTGGTGTAGGGCAAGGGCTGCCAATCGATTCCTGCGGCCAAACATTCCTGTTCTAGCCGGGAGCGGTGTTGTTGAAAGAGTTCAGGCTTTTCGAAGCTGATTAGGGTGTATTTCCAGCCTAAGGCGGCCAGCCCTTTGATGTAGGGCAAAACTTGGGCCTCGCCTAAAGGGTCGCTTAGGCCGTCGTAGGACAAAAAAACCAGGTGCTTATCGGGCATGGTGGTTCATCCATTGGTTGAAAATAAGGAGCAGCCAAACGCGGTTGTAGGCAATGCGGTCGCCTCGGCGAAACTGCTTTAAGTGGCGTTTGGCCTCGGCCATGTTCAACAGTCCGTGCCGGTAGGCTTGGGGGTCTTCCACCCATTGGTCAACCAGCTTCCGGCCTTCGCCTTGCAGCCAAGCGGCCAAAGGCACCGAGAAGCCCCATTTGGGCCGTTGAAAAAGTTCGGCCGGCAAATGCCGGTACAGCAGTTGTTTAAGCAGGTATTTCTCTTGGCCGTTCTTCCATTTCAGTTCGTCGGGCAACCCTAAGGCGAATTCCACCACCCTGTAATCGAGCAAGGGTACTCGGGCTTCGAGGCTGTTGGCCATGGTTGCCCTATCCACTTTCACCAAGAGGTCGTCGGGCAGGTAACCGATTAAGTCAAAAAAAGCCTGGCGGGCGGGAGCCGAGCGCAGGTCAAGGACCGGGGGGCTGCGCCAGGCCGAGAGCCGATCGCTGGGCCGGTGTCCGGTTAGGCGGCCCACCTCTTCGGCCCGGAACAGGTATTGCTCTTGGCTAAAAATCTGAGCCTGCCAAGAAATGCCGGCGGGGGGTGGAGCAAGCAGGCGGGCCACCCTTCGCTCGCGCGCAGTGCCAAAATTCAACAACAGGGCCATGGCTCGTTGAAAAAGGGGATTGGACCAAGGTGAGCGGCTGAGTCGGTCGGCCCAGCGGTAAGCACCATAACCCCAGAACAACTCATCGCCGCCGTCGCCGGTTAAAACCATGCTGACTTGTTCGCGGGCAAGGGCCGAAACGGCCAGGGTTGGCAAGGCAGAAGAATCGGCAAAGGGTTCGGCAAACCACTCGGGCAGTCGGGGCACCCATTTCAGGGCATAGTCGGCCTCCAGTTTAAAAGTGGTATGTTGGGTTTTAAGTTGTTTGGCCACCGCCTCGGCATAGACCGATTCGTTGTGGCTTTGAGTGGGCATGGCGATGGAAAACGTTTTTAAGCCGGGGCCGTACTTTTTGGCTGCCAGGGCAGTAATCAAACTGGAATCAATGCCACCGCTTAAGAAGGTTCCGAAGGGCACATCGGCCACCAGGCGGGTTTCAACAGCCGATTCCAGCAATTCTTGGAGTTGGTTCAGGGCTTGGGGTTCCGAAATGGGGGCGCTGCGGTGCATGGGCAGAGACCACCAGGCTCGGGATTCGCCCGGGCGGCCCTGTTGAACCTTCAACACATGTCCGGGCGGCAAGGAAAAAACCCCTTTGCGGATGCTGTTGGGGCCGGGCACAAAACCCAGGTGAAAAAAGGCAGCCACCGATTCTGGGCAAAGTTCTGGGGGGGCGTCTGAAAACACCGAAAGGTCCGAGCCAAATCGAAAATTCTGCCGGGCATCTCGACCGTAGTACAGGGGTTTGATTCCGAGTCGGTCGCGCATCAACCAAAGGCAGTTTTCAAGGCGGTCGTAAATGCCAACCGCAAACATTCCATTCAATTGGGGCAGCATATCGATGCCGTACAGGGCAAACATTTCGAGCAAGACCTCGGTGTCGGAGCGGCTTTTAAAGGGAGTGTGGCCGCGTTCTTCCAGGCGGCGTTTTAATTCGGCATGGTTGTAAATTTCGCCGTTGTACACCATGGTATATCGGCCACAATGGCTGTGAACGGGCTGGTTTCCGGCCGAGCTTAGGTCAAGAATGCTAAGCCGACGGTGGCCCAGGGCCAGGTTTTGTTCGGGCAGGCGAAAAAGGCCTTGGTGGTCGGGGCCGCGGTGGCTAAGCCCTGCCGTCATGGCTTCGATGCGTTCCCCGGCCTCGGGGCCCCATATTCCGGCAATTCCACACATGCTGATTGATTCTGGCTTACAAGGTACGGAGTTTAGGCGGGTTGTAGCTGAGTGTAGTGGTTTAGCAAAGCATCGACGTAGGCGGGCATGCCAAAACCGGCGGAAAATTCCAGGGCGTTTTTTCGGGCATGGCGCTGAGCAGAGGCTTGGCTCATCCAGGTTTGGATGGATAAGGCCACTTCGCTGGGGCTGGCTTGCTGGGGCAGCAGTCGGCCGTTTATGCCGTCCTGGATTAGCTCTCGGTTGCCTCCGGCGTCCAGAGCCACAACCGAAAGGCCGGAGGCCATGGCCTCGACCAAGACCAATCCAAAAGGTTCTTCCCAAGCTGTATGCAGGTATAGGTCGGCATGGCGGTAATGGGCCTCGATGTTTTGAACATTTCCCAAAAAGGAGCAGCGGTTTTGCACGCCTTTGGCTTCGGCCAGCTGCTGAACTTGGCTTTTCAGGGGGCCATCGCCGGCAAAGGTGAGCCGGGTGTCTATGCCCACCTTGAGCAATCCCTGCAGAACGTCTAGGGCCATGGCTTGGTTCTTTTTGGCAACAAAGCTGCCCACGTTGATCAGGTGGAGGGTTTGCCCGGGTTGCCAGTCGGGGCGTTCGGGAAAGGCAAAGCGATTTAGGGGGACTGCATTTTTGAGCAGGGCAATGCGGGGGTGCATGTTGGCGGGAAGAACCTGGTGCAGGTAGTTTCGGGTGTCTTCAGAGATGGCGAGGAAGTGGTTGCGGGTTTGGCGGAAGGCCCGCAATAAAGTTGTTCGGCTGGCCCGTTGAATCCAATATGGCTTTTTGAGAAAGGAAGAAGGCGGCGACAATTGACGCATGTTGTCGTGAACGGTTGAAATGTGGACCCAGGGTCCGGGTTTAAAGCAGGCCCGAACAAGTTCAGATTCATACAAATGGCAATGAACTACCTGTGGAGAATAGGCTCGAATGGCCGCTTCCAGCTCTTCAACTTGGCCTTGCAGCCCAGAAAAAAGGCGAAGTTGAACTTGGGCGGGTAAAAATTGGGTTCCCAAAAGTTCAGGTGGACCGTAATCGGCCACCGGTTGAAAATAAAAGAGTTTGGATTGTACGTTGGGTTTTTGGTTTAAGGCACGATGAATGTTCAGGGTTAATTGCTCTGCCCCCCCTTGGCTCAATTGCGGAATAATATGGGCTACCTTAAGCGTCATTCGGATTGGTTTAGGGAAGCTTGGTAGTGCGCCAGTATAGACGATAAGGTCTTTGAAAAATCAAAGGATGAAGCAAGGATTTCAGCCCGTTCAGAAGCCTCCTTGAATTGGGCGGGATGGGCATACCATTCAAGAATGGCATTAGCAATATCATCGGTTGAGCTGTTGTTGGGCAGCATTCGGGTGCACACCGCATCCGACAAAACCTCGCGATTTCCTCCCGCGTCCAGGGCAATTGCGGGCAATCCTGCGGCTAAGGCCTCGATTAATACCAAACCAAACGACTCAGAAGAAGAAGCATGAACGTACAAATGATGTTGGGCATACTCGGGCTGAAGTTCGTGCAATATGCCCTTGAATTTAACCTGTTGTGAAATGCCCAGGCTTTCGGCCAGCGACATGCAGGCCTGCATTTCTTGACCTTGACCCAAAAAGGTTAATTCTAGGAAGCAACCTTGAGACAAAAGGCTATGCAAGGCAACAATCAGCTTTTCCTGTCCTTTAAAGGAGCGGAAGCTGCCTACATTGATGATTTTGAGGGGATTTTCAGCGGTAAAATGGGTTGGAAAATCCCTTTGATAAACCTTGAATTTTGATGTTGGAACACCGTTGTAAACCAAGTCCACCCTTTTAGCTAGGTCGGCAGGCAAAACCCGCTTTAAATACGCTTGTGTGTCCTTTGAAACCGCTAAAAAGCGGTTTTGGCTTTTTCGGTAGTAGGTGTGGGCTAGGTGTTTTTCCCAAAAGGCCGCTGGGATTTTTTGCATTCCCTTCTGCCAAAGGGAATCCAATTGATGCATGTTGTCGTGCACCGACGAAAAATACCGAATGCCAGGGCGGGAATTTGCTCGAGCAACCAATTCGGCTTGAAACAAGTGGGAATGAATGATGTCGGGCTTAAATTCAAGAACCAGGTCGTCCCATTCTTTAAGTTTGGATTTGTTGATGCGTCCCAGCCCTAAATCCAACTCAAGATTGATTTTTCGGGTGTGCATTTTCATGGCATCTTCAAACTGAAAAATCGGCTCCCAATATACCAGCAAACTCTCTACCCCAGGCAGTTCGTTCAAACCATGAACCAAGTTGAGCGCAAATTGCTCAGCCCCTCCAATCACCAACTTCGGAATCACATGCAATACCCGCATCTAGTATAAATAAGCGTACCTTTGTGCGGTAATGAGTACCGCCAGGATACAAAGGTCTTATTTTTCTGCCACATGTGCTCTTTTTCTGTTGGGCTTTCTGCTTGCTCCCGCCCTAATTGCCCAATATCGACGCAGCTACCAAGCGGCGTTTTTTTCTGATTTAATCCGCTCCGACCTAAGCCTTATTAAGGTCAAAAAAACAAGCGTCGATTCTAAATTGGGGCAAGGCATCCGTGTATTAGAACACATTGCAGGCCCCAGCATACGCGCCAAAAAACTCGGAATCTCATCTTATTTTCTAACGCCTCCCTGCGATGCAAGCCGCGGAGATTTAGCCCCATTTCGGTTGGTGAACGATACGGCTTACCTGCTTGTGAAAGACCTGGGGCGCGGCAGATTGGCCTTGCCCGGGCCCGACAACGGAGTCATGTACGCCTCGGCCGGCTGGGTGGCCTGGGGTTTCCTTCACCCGGCCCTGCCGATTTATGTTTCGGAACGAATTTTCCGAGCCACCTTTTTGCCCGGTTGGATCTGCCTGATGAAACACAAGCCCGGCAGCGAGGGCTGGATCTCCGCCCAAGAAGCCCTTTCAAAAAAGGTAATGCCCTATCTGTTGGAACCCCCAGCGCCTATGGGCGGAGAATTAGACACCCTGCATTACCAACAAAGCTATGCTTTGGAATGGGTGGCCCTGCTGGGAATCCCCCTGCAAAAAGAAATCCTGTATCCCTTTTGGGAAAGCCAGCACGTCAAACACCGCTTGTCGGCAATACGGGCCGCTACGGGCCTTCCCGAACAACAATCGACCGAATTTTGGCTGAACGGGCTTAAAGACCCAAACTGGAAGGACTACGAACGACTGCTGGCTCTGCAATCCCTGATTCAGCATAAGGCCGAATTGCCTACGCCCGAATCCCTTCAGCGGCTGCGCAATACCCTGTCGTCTCAAAACACCCGACTTCCCTTGACTCTTGACGACCCCCGCTTTTGTTCCTCTTACCCCTCCCTGCAATCGCTGGTAGAAAAATGGGTGCAATTGCACCAACATTAAGGAAATTCGCTCAGTTTTATGCACATTTGCCCCAAGAAACAAAACTTCATTCATCATATACCCCTGCTGTCATGAATAAAATACGCGTTGCCAATCCCGTAGTAGAACTGGACGGAGATGAAATGACCCGCATCATTTGGAAATTCATCAAAGAAAAACTGATTCTTCCCCACCTAGATTTGGACATAAAGTACTACGACTTAGGGATTGAATACCGCGATGAAACCAACGACCAAGTAACCATTGATGCTGCCCATGCCATTCGCACCTACGGGGTTGGAATCAAATGCGCGACCATTACGCCCGATGAACAAAGGGTGGAAGAGTTTGGACTGAAAAAAATGTGGAAATCGCCCAACGGAACCATTCGGAACATTCTGGACGGAACCGTGTTTCGGGAGCCCATTGTTACGGCGAATGTCCCCCGGCTGGTGCCCAATTGGACAGCCCCTATTTGCATTGGTCGCCATGCCTTTGGCGATCAGTACCGGGCCACGGATTTTGTGGTTTCAGGCCCCGGCAAACTGACCATGACCTTTAGCCCCGAAGACGGCAGCGCCCCTCAAGAATTTGAAGTGTACCAATTCAAAGGCCCCGGCGTGGCCCTGGGCATGTACAACACCGAAGAATCCATTGTTGGCTTTGCCCATGCCTGCTTTAATCAGGCCTTGATGAAAAAATGGCCCCTGTTCCTCTCCACCAAAAACACCATTTTAAAGCAATACGACGGCCGATTCAAGGACATCTTTGAAGACATCTACCAGCGCGATTACAAAGCCCGCTTTGAGGCCGCCGGCATCTACTACGAACACCGCCTGATTGACGACATGGTGGCCAGCGCCCTAAAAATGAACGGCAACTTTGTGTGGGCCTGCAAAAACTACGACGGCGATGTGCAGTCGGACACCGTAGCTCAGGGCTTTGGCTCCTTGGGATTAATGACATCGACCTTGGTAACCCCAGACGGCAAGGTGATGGAGGCCGAGGCTGCCCACGGCACCGTAACCCGGCACTACAGGCAGCACCAACAAGGCAAACCCACCTCGACCAATCCGGTGGCTTCGATTTTTGCTTGGACACGAGGCTTGGAGTTTCGTGGCAAATTAGATGGGAACAACGAGCTTATTCACTTTTGCCATACCCTAGAACAGGTTTGCGTGGACGTCATTGAATCGGGAAAAATGACCAAAGATTTGGCCATTTGCATCCATGGCAACAAGGTAAACCACGGAGAGCATTACCTGTACACGGAAGAGTTCTTGAACGCGATTGACGCGGAATTGTCGGCCCGCTTGTCGGCGTAAGCTGTTAACGGTCGGCTAAAATTCGGCCCGCAACCAATTTCAAAATCTCGGATTGAATTGCATCGTTTCAGCGAGAGGCTGCGCAAAGAAGGTAAGCCGCGGGTAGCTTAGGAGAATGGCACCAAAGAACTACCCACTACCCACTACCCACTACCCACTACCCACTACCCACTACCCACTACCCACTACCCACTACTCACTACTCACTACCATTCGTGCATTCGTGGCCAAAAACCTAGACGCTGATAGCTCCTGACTTCCCCGTTTTTTCATAAGCAATTCTGCAACCCTTTATTTTACTGAAAATGAATTTTGACTTGGGTGTTAAAACACGGAAGTAATGACAAACGGCCATAAAACCGCCCTTTCGCTTTCAATTTCAAACAAACCTAGCTACCTTCGCCCCATGAAATGGGGCATCGTAACCTTCCCGGGGTCCAATTGCGACCAAGACATGGCGGATGCCGTCCGGCTGCTTCCCAATGCCCAGCCCATACGGCTTTGGCATAAAGACACAGACACGCAAAATGTAGAGGTTTTGGTGCTGCCCGGCGGTTTTTCCTATGGAGATTACCTTCGCTCGGGCGCCATTGCCCGATTTTCACCAATTATGCAGGCGGTGGAACGGCATGCCGCGTCGGGCCGACCCCTGATTGGAATTTGCAACGGTTTTCAGGTGTTGGTTGAGGCCGGCTTGCTGCCCGGCGCTCTGCTGCACAACACTCAACGGCAGTTCATTTGCAGCGATGTGCATGTGCGGATTGAGCAAACCCAATCGGTGCTCACGCACAATGCCGCGGTTGGGCAGGTCTTGCGCCTGCCTATTGCCCATGGCGAAGGGCGGTATTTTGCTCCCGACGACACCCTGAAGCGCTTGGAAAATCAGGGCCAAATACTCCTTCGGTATTGCTCGGCCCAAGGCCTGGTTAACGAGGCCCACAACCCCAACGGCAGCACCAACAACATTGCGGGCATTTGCAACGAAGCGGGCAACATTTGCGGATTAATGCCTCATCCTGAGCGCGTTATGCACCCCAACATGGGGCACACCGACGGCCGTACTTTGTTGGAGTCGGTGGCGGGCCGTTTGAATCTGCTCGAGGTATAATTTTTTATTTTTTTGGGGCCCTTATCCGGCTTTTGGCTGTAGCCGCTGGCTCCGGTGCTTGGCTGCCTGCGGCGTGCGTGGGCTCCCCCTGGTCGCCTCCGCAGCCGGGCAGCCATAGCCCCGGCCCTGCGCGTCTGCCGCCGCAATCCGGGGGCCGGCGGCATTGTACCTAAATCCCCTTCAAATTTATTTATTCAGTCCTCCACAACAAACCCGCATCCCCATAACTCAAAAACCGATACCCAGACTCCAGGGCATGTTGATATACCTTCCTCCAATCTTCCCCAATCAATGCGGCCACCAACATGATCAAAGAACTGCCGGGTTGGTGAAAATTCGTCAACAATCCATCGGCCACGTGCAGAGGCCCCCCCGGATAAATAAAAATCTCGGTCTCGCCCTCCAAACCGTTGGGAAATTGCGCGGCCAAGGCAGCAAAGGCCAATTTCCGGTCGGCAAACCTCAAGGGAAAAACCCTGTCGGGATACTGAGGAACCTGGACCTGTCCCGATTGAGCCACCCAAAACAAAGACTCCAAGGTTCTGAATGCGGTTGTGCCCAAAGGAACAATCGGCCCCTCGTGTTTAGCCAAACAACGCAAAGTGTCTCCCGCAACCGAAAAGGCCTCTCCGTGCATTTTATGCTCCAACATGCGCTCGGCCGTTACCGGTTTAAAGGTCCCCGCCCCCACGTGCAAGGTTACATTGCAGCGGCCTATGCCCCGCTGTTCTAAGGAATCGAGCACCCTGTCGGTAAAATGAAGGGAAGCGGTTGGTGCGGCCACGCTGCCCCGGTTTTTGGCGAAAATGGTTTGGTAGTTTTCTTTGTCTTCGGGCTGTGCGTCCCGATTTAGGTAGGGAGGCAGGGGAACCCTGCCGGCCCGATCTAAAACCTCGGCCATGCTTAGATTCAACTCTTGTGTCCAGCGCACTCGAACCAAGTCCCGGCTCCGGTCTTCCCATTCCAATGCCACCTGGGGCAGTTCGGTTAGCCGAATCGTTTCCCCGGCCTTCCATCGTTTTTTATTCCCAATCAGGGCTTCCCATGCCACCGTTGGGCTGGCTGTCAGGGCTTGTTCCATGGTTGAGCCCCAGGGTTTAAGCAAAAAAACCTCAATCTGGGCTCCCGTTTCGCGCTGGGCAAACAGGCGAGCAGCCACTACTTTCGACTCGTTGCTAACCAGCAGAGCGTTTGAGGGCAGCTGTTCCGCCAATTCCAAAAATTCCACATCTTGAATCAACCCCTTTTTGTACACCAACAGCCTTGAGCTGTCGCGGGGCTGGGCGGGATGCTTCGCGATTTGCGACTCGGACAGGGGATAAAAAAAGTCTGCGGTGTACATAATGCGCCCAAAATTACGGAAGCTTTCCTACTTTGCAGGCATGAAAGTTTTGTCTGAACTGTATGCCGCCTTCTTGTCGGGAAATGGAATCAGCACCGACACCCGGAAAATTGTGCCGGGCAGCCTGTTTTTTGCCCTAAAAGGAGGAAATTTTGACGGGAACGATTTTGCCGAGGCGGCCTTGGCTCAGGGGGCCCACCTTGCCGTTGTTGACCGACCTTCTTTGCAACACATTCCCGGAGTCTGCCTGGTGAACGATGTGTTGAAAACCCTTCAGGAATTGGCCCAGCTTCACCGAAACACATTGAAAACCACCCTTATTTGCATTGGGGGCTCAAACGGAAAAACAACCACCAAGGAGTTAATCTACGCTTGTTTGTCGGCGGCAGCCCCAACCCTGGCTACACCGGGGAATTTGAACAACCACATTGGCTTGCCCTTGACCTTGTTGATGCTGAAGCCGGAACACCGTTGGGGAATCATTGAAATTGGGGCAAACCATGCCGGCGAAACCGCCTCATTGGCTTGGCTAGCAAGCCCTCAGGCGGCACTGATTACCAACAACGGGAAAGACCACCTTGAAGGGTTTGGAAGCGTAGAAGGCGTTCGGGCGGCCAACGCCGAGCTGTACGAACACCTAAGGCTTTTTGGCGGCCAGGCCTTGGTTCCTGATTTTCAGCCCGATTTAATGGAAGACAGCCAAGGCCTAAACCGCATTGTATATGGCTGGGAAAAGAGCTCTGCCTGGCAGGGCGTTCCCATAAAATCAGGGCATTTGGCGGGATTGCATATGTCGGATTGGGAGGCTCCCGTGGTTTCGCAATTGGCGGGACATTTCAACAGCGAAAACATGATGCATGCCGTGGCCCTGGCACGCTGGTGCGGAGTTTCAGAGGAACACATACGTCAGGGGCTTTCGGAATACCGGCCCCAGCTTATGCGCAGCCAATATATAAAGGGCGATGGATTGAACATTCTATTGGATGCCTACAACGCCAACCCAAGCAGCATGGAAGCGGCCCTGCGCAGTTTCGTTGCCGAAGCCCACCGGCCCTTTGGATTTATTCTGGGCGATATGCTTGAGATGGGAAAGGCCGCCGAAGAAGAACACCGGAGCATTTTGGCTTTAGCCAAAGCCTTTAACCCCGACTTTATGTGGTGCATTGGCTCGGAATTCCAGAAACAAAATGAGTTTGGTCCAGATTGCACGCTCTATTTTAAGGACACGGAAACGGCGAAGGCGCATGCCTTAGCAAACCCAGGTCTAAAAGGGGAAGTTTTGATTAAAGGCAGCAGAGGTTATACGTTGGAGGGATTGTTGGGGGTGTTTAGCCGTTAAGGGCCTGTTAAATTCATTGCGGTGGTAAGAGGCCGTTCCGGCGGCCTCACAAATTTCCTTTTACCTTAGTCCTCAAATCCAGCCCCATGAACCTGCGCCCAACGTTGCTCTTTTTGTTCCTTTCCTGTTCCCTGCTTGCCCAACAAGTTGGCATCAACACCCAACAGCCCGATGCCTCGGCGTTGTTTGACATTGCAGGAACCGCCGGAGGCTTGTTGATTCCGCGCATGAGCACCACCCAGCGAAACGCCATCCAGAATCCGGCCGAGGGCCTTTTGATTCTCAACACCAGCTCCTCTTGCCTTGAAATTCACTATGCCGCCAACGGCTGGCAAGCCATTGCCTGCAATTGCACTACAGCACCTCCCAGCCCGGCATCCATTTCGGGCCATGCCGATGTGTGCCCTTCGCAAGCCAACATCAGTTATGTAGCGGCACCCAGCAGCGGAGCCACAACCTACACCTGGCAGGTGCCCAGCGGCTGGAGCATCGTGAGCGGACAAGGAAACGATACCCTGGTGGTAACCGCCGGAGCCACCGGAGGCAGCATTTCGGTGCTGGCCTCCAACCCCTGTGGGAGTTCTTTGACCACTTCGCTGCCTGTTGTAGTACGCTCACCAAATGCCGGCTACACCAACAGCCCAGCCACTCCTTCGGTGGGTACGAACATTCAATTTACCTCAAATACCGCCAACGCTTCGGCCTATGCTTGGAGTTTTCAGAACGGAACTCCCGGAACATCGACCGCCTATAACCCCACCGTTTCTTGGAGCCAAACCGGAAATGCCACGGTTTTTCATCGGGTAACCCTGAATCCCCAATGCGAAGACTCCAGCAGCACCACAGTGAATGTGATCAACTGCCCCAGCGGCTCTCAAACCTTTAATTATACGGGCGCCGTACAAACCTTTACCGTTCCCGCTTGCGTAAATTCGGTCAACATAACCTGCAATGGAGCCGGCGGCGGAGATGGACACACGCTCGGCAGCCAACCTAAAGGTCAAGGGGGCATCGCCTCCGGAACCCTTTCCGTAAGCCCAGGACAAACCTTGCATGTGTATGTGGGTGGGCAAGGACAACGATCAAGCAGCTCGCCTATGCAAGGCGGTTGGAATGGTGGAGGAAATGGATACAATTATGGAAATACTGGCTGGACTTGTGCTGGCGGGGGCGGTGCAAGCGATGTTCGCTCTGGGGGCACAGCTTTGGCCAACCGCGTTATTGTAGCTGGCGGTGGTGGCGGGGGCGGGGGCTCT
>Ga0247843_1000573_pt1 | contig 86458 bp, 63 predicted proteins | sample LaCruzMarch2017__FD_192420 | JGI IMG/M metagenome (GOLD analysis project Ga0247843, IMG submission 192420) | Freshwater microbial communities from meromictic Lake La Cruz, Castile-La Mancha, Spain - LaCruzMarch2017_8m | ecosystem: Environmental > Aquatic > Freshwater > Lake | place: Spain... | reverse complement strand
GTTCATGGCCGGAAATCCTGGAAAATGCCGCCGCAGAGTTCAAATCCGTCACACGCTTTTCTGTGCCTAATCGACTCATTTTAAGTAATTTCTAGAAATCTCAATTCTATTCAACCGGACACCCGTGCCATTACATCAATCATCTCCTGATGGCAGGCCTCTTCTATATCTGCACGAAGCGCGACGCGTTTTTGATGGAGGTAGAGTAGTCGCCTTGGATGGAGTGGACTTATCCATTTATCCTGGAGAATTCGTGGCTCTTGTCGGGCCGAGCGGATGTGGAAAATCCACGATGCTGCATTTGTTGGGCTCTTTGGATTTAGCCGATTCCGGGCATGCGCTCTTTGATGGGAAAAAGTTGGTAGGTTCGTATGCAAGGAGCCGATTTCGCTCCACGAGTATTGGCTTTGTGTTTCAATCCTTTCATTTGCTTCCAACGCTCACCGCATTGGAAAACGTTCAAATACCGATGTTTGAAATGCCTTGGTCTCGTAGTGTGCGCCGTCTTCGCGCCGAATCGCTCCTTCGTGAGGTAGGTCTTGAAGGAAGGTTTCATCATCGGCCTTCCGAGTTGTCTGGGGGCGAACGCCAGAGGGTCGCGGTCGCCCGCAGTCTGGCTAATGAACCACAGGTGATACTTGCGGACGAACCTACCGGGAATTTGGATTCCGTCAGCGCCAACTTGGTGCTGCAATTGTTGGTGGGCTTACATCAAGAAAGAGGAACTGCAATTGTGGTGGCAACTCATGATTCATCGGTGGCAAACAACGCGCAACGCATCGTGAAAATGCGCGATGGAAAAATTATCGCGAATTGATTGGCATGTTAGAAGAAAGATGGCGAACCACGGAATACACGGAAAATGAATCAGTTGAGGGCAACGGCGATTTGGGTCTTCGCTGCCAGTTGATGAAAGGAGGCGGCGACGTTGTTTTCCGTGGAATTTAGCAAGGCGATGGGTGTGCCTGCGTCGCCGCGTTGGCGGGTTGCCATGTCGATGGGGATTTGGCCTAACAATGGGACATTGAGAGTTTCGGCTTCACGGACTCCGCCGCCTTCGCCGAAAATGAAGTATTTTTTACCGGCATCGCATTCGAACCAAGCCATGTTTTCGACGATTCCAAGGATCGGGACGTTGACTTTGGCAAACATCGAGACAGCTTTGCGGGCATCGATCAGAGCCACTTCCTGTGGTGTGGTGACGATGATGACTCCGTCCACGCTGACGGTTTGCACGATTGTGAGTTGGATGTCGCCTGTGCCGGGCGGGAGGTCGAGAATGAGGTAGTCGAGATTTTCCCATGCGACTTGGCGGAGGAATTGCTGGGTGTAGCGAGTGGCCATCGGGCCGCGGACGATGACAGGCGAGCGGTCCTCTAGCAGGAAACTCATGGACATCAGTTTGATGCCGTGGGCTTTGAGCGGGATGATTTCGTCTTGATCGTTGGCATGCGGGCGTTCGTTGACGCCGAACATTTGCGCCATGGACGGGCCGTAGAGGTCGCAATCGCAGAGGCCGACTTTGGCACCGGTGGCCGCGAGGGCGACCGCGAGGTTGGAGGCGATGGTGGATTTTCCGACGCCGCCTTTACCGGACGCGACGGCGATGATGCGTTTCACGCCGGGGATGGTGGATTTGCCCACGGTTCCGGCGAGGCCTGCGGCGGCGGGGGCATCTTTGACGCTGATTTCGACTTTCACGGAGCCGATGTCCGGTAGGGAGTCGAGGATGGCGTGGCAATCTTGGAAGATTTTTTCGGGGATTTGTGGGTCGCGGGTTTGGACTTCGATGTGAACGGTGGTGAGGCCGGGCTCGCAGACCACGTCTTTGACGAGGCCGAAGGAGATGATGTCCCGTGAGAAACCGGGGTAACGGACTTGACGGAGGGCTTCGCGGATGGATTCGGGATTCATGAGCGGCGGTAGTCTCATGGAATTCGGCCGCAGCGCAAGTGATTGTCGAGTTTAGCTGTTTCAGATTCGGGTCTCCGGTGACGCGGTGGTTGACTCGCCGGGGAAACAGCCGGAATACTGGTGGTCAAGTCACTCGAATATTTATGGAAAACGTTATCATTGTTGGAACTGGATGCGCGGGATACACCGCTGCGATTTATACTAGCCGCGCGAATCTGACGCCATTGATTCTTTCCGGCACGCAGCCGGGCGGTCAGTTGACGACGACGACTGAAGTGGAGAATTTTCCGGGTCACCCGGATGGCATCATGGGGCCTGAGTTGATGATGCGGATGCAGGCGCAAGCGGAGAAATTCGGTTCGCGAATTGCATGGGCGAGTGTGGAGTCGATCGAGCGTAGGGACGATGGATCGTTTTTGCTGAAAGCTGGCGCGGAATCTTTTGAAGCTAAAACCGTGATCATTGCCACGGGAGCGGCACCGCGGCATTTGGGTTTACCGGGGGAGCAAAAGCTCATCGGCCACGGCCTGACGTCGTGCGCGACTTGTGATGGGGCATTTTACCGTGATGTGCCGGTGTGCGTGATCGGCGGTGGCGACAGTGCTTGTGAGGAAGCGGATTTCCTAACGCGTTTTGCGAGCAAGGTTTATTTGATTCACCGCCGGGATGAACTGCGGGCCTCCAAGATCATGGCGGACCGGGTGCTGGCGAATCCGAAGATCGAACCGGTGTGGAACTCGACGGTGAGCGAATATCTGACCGATGAAAAAGGGGAGATGCGCGCGGTGAAATTGAAGAATCTTGTGAATGGCGATGAAGCCGAATTGGAAGTGGCTTGTGTGTTTGTCGCGATCGGCCATGTGCCTAACAGCGGGTTTGTGGGTGGCTTGGTGGACCTCGACGAAAACGGGTATATTTTGCAAACCCCGGGTCGGACCTCGACCAAGACCCCGGGCTTGTTCGCTGCGGGAGACGTGGCGGATCATTATTACCGTCAGGCGATCACAGCAGCGGGCCAGGGATGCGCGGCGGCTTTGGAGGCGGAACGCTATTTGAGCGGTCACGCGTGATGGTTCAATCGGTAGCGCCAACTTCGCTTTCCCTCTGCGGTTCGCGTTCAGGCGACAAGTGGGTGCGCCACGGCGGTCACGCCCTACCGGTCAAACCTTGCGGCGGGCGCGGACGGCTTTGGCGAGCACATCGAGGGTTGAGACGGTATCGTCCCAGCCGATGCAGGCATCGGTGATGGATTGGCCAGGTGTTAGGGCATCGAGGTCTTTGGTGAGCTTTTGATTTCCTTCGACGAGATTGGATTCGATCATGACCGAGGTAATGACCTTGCAGCCTGCGGCAATTTGGTGGGCGATGTTTTGCGCGACCATCGGTTGGTTGCGGAAATCCTTCATCGAGTTGCCGTGCGAGCAATCGACCATGACAGAGGCGGTGAGGTTTTGTTCACGGAGCATGGTGGCGGCTTCATCGATGCTGGTTTTTTCGAAATTCGGGCCGGACTTGCCGCCGCGGAGAATCAAGTGGCACGATTCGTTGCCGGAGGTCGAAACGATCGCGGAGACCCCTTGTTTCGTCACCGAGAGGAAGTGGTGCGGGTTTGAGGAAGATTGGATGGCATCAAGGGCGATTTGGATCGAACCGCCGGTGCCATTTTTGAAGCCGACCGGCATCGAGAGGCCGGACGCCAACTCACGGTGGATTTGCGACTCGGTTGTGCGGGCGCCGATGGCTCCCCAGGCGATTAAATCCGCGATGTATTGTGGAGAAATGGTATCGAGGAATTCGGTGCCGGCAGGGACGCCCATGTTTGCCAGGTCCAAGAGCAGGCCGCGGGCAACGCGAAGGCCTTGGTTGATATCGAACGAGTCGTTGAGATGTGGATCGTTGATCAACCCTTTCCAGCCGACCGTGGTGCGTGGTTTTTCAAAATAGACCCGCATCATCACGAAGACGTCATCTTTCAGGCGTTCGGCTTCATGTTTCAGCTTGGCGGCGTAGGCCAGGGCGGCTTTGGGGTCATGGATCGAGCAGGGGCCGACGACGGCGAGCAAGCGGTCGTCATCGCCGCGCAAGATTGCATCCGCTTGGGCGCGGGCCTCTGCGACCAGCTCGGAAGCAGATTCGGTGATGGGTAAATAATAGGCGAGAACCGCTGGGGAAATAAGCGGGTTCAGGCCGGTGATTCGGAGGTCGTCGGTGCGGTGGCGCGTCACGGGGTTGATCGTTGGCGTTGGATTGCACTCTAGGCAAGAAGCAAGTGATCCATGCGGGATTTCCGTTTGTGGCTTTGGGCAAAAACCCGCTCTTGCTTGAATGTCGGCATTTGTTACGAAAGGGACGTGGCGCAGTCGAGTGATGTTCGTGAGATTCTCCAATACATTCCCCAATTCCGGGGGAAGGTGTTTTTTGTGTTGATTGAGGCAGGATTATTGCCGGAGCCGGCGGTGGCTGAAACTTTGCTGGATTTGGCGGTGCTGGAGGATTTGGGCGTGAAACTGGTGCTCGGCGTGCTCGGTGGGGACCTCAAGGACCTTTTTGATTGGACTCTGGAGTGCGAAATCATGGCGGCTCGGGTTTCACGCCCGATCACCGATGCCGGGGCGATCCGTGAAACACTCGATATTCTCGCGCGCGGTCAATCCGCCGTTGTGGATGCTTCAGCTACCGGCCCGCTCGATCTTGAAGTGGTGGATTTTGCCCGTGGGATCGGCGTTGCGAAAATCATTACGTTGCTCGAAGAGGCGATTCTCATCGATGGCGCGCCGGCCCATGCGATCCGCGCTGCGGATGCCGAATCCTTGGCCTCGCGCACCGACCCGACGGGAGCAGCGCTATTGAATGCCGCCGCTGCTGCTTGCCACCGTGGGGTGCCGCGGGTCCACGTTTTGAACGGCCGTCGCCAAGGCGTGTTGGTCGATGAACTATTTTCTAACGAAGGTGTGGGCGCCATGGTTCACGCCGACAGCTACCGGATGATTCGTCCGCTCCGTGAGGAGGATATTCCTGAGTTGTTAGGAATGATCGGCCGCTCCGTGCGCCGGACGAAGTTGGTTGAGCGCAGCTACGAGGATATCCAGTCCCGCATTGGTGATTTTCATGTTATGACCATCGACGATAACGTGGTTGCTTGCGTGGCTTTGCACGAGTACCCCGATGACGGTTGCGGCGAGATTGCTTGTCTTTATGTCAAGCAAGCGCACGAGGGCAGGGGATATGGCATGGAACTCGTCAAAAATGCTGAAGATCTCGCTCGTCAGCTGGGTATCAAGCGGGTGTTTGCCTTGAGCAATCGCGCGGCGGATTTTTTCGCGACAAAACTAGGTTATTCTCCCGCATCCGTGGAGGTTTTGCCCACTCGCCGCCGCGAACAATATGAAGCGAGCGGTCGAGATTCCCAAGTTTTCTCCCATGATCTCTTCTAACCAAAAAATTGTTCCAAAATCAAACCTATGAAACTCAAATTTTGCGGTGCCGCTGGCACCACCACCGGTTCGCAGCACCTGCTTGAAGTCAACGGCAAGCGTATTCTCTTGGATTGTGGTCTCTATCAAGGTTCGCGCAAGCATGCCTATGAGGTGAACTGCGGATTTCCTTACTTCGATCCGAAAACCATCGATGCGGTCATCCTTTCTCACGCACACATCGATCACAGCGGCAACTTGCCGAACCTCACCAAGAGTGGGTTTAATGGAAATATCTACGCCACGGATGCGACCCGCGATCTTTGTCAGATCATGTTGGCGGATTCCGCTCGTATTCAGGAGAGCGACATCGATTGGCTCAACAAGCACCGGAAAAAAGATGGGCTTGAGCCCGTTAAGCCGATCTATAGCGAGCGCGATGCGGAGCTCTGCTTGCGTCAATTCGTCAGCATTGCCTATGACCGGTCGCTGCCGGTGTGCAATGGCGTGACGGTGACCTTCATCGATGCCGGCCACATCTTGGGCAGTGCGCAGGTTTTATTAGAAATCGACGATCAAGCGGATGGGAAGAGCAAGCGATTCCTTTTTTCCGGAGATGTTGGGCGCGGTGGTAATGAAGTTTTGCGCGATCCTGTGCCGGTGCCAGACGTGGATTTCTTACTGATGGAAAGTACGTATGGAGGACGCGAGCATGAAGCGCCTCCGGGCATGGGCGATCATTTTGCGAGGATCATTCGTGAGGCGGCGCAACGCGGCGGTAAGATTTTGATTCCTGCGTTTGCAGTGGAGCGCACGCAGCAAGTGCTTTACATGCTTCACGATCTATTCGAGAGCGGTGCAATCCCGGATGTTCCTGTATTCGTGGACAGCCCGCTTGCGGTTAGTGCGACTGAGATTTACCGGCTGCATCCGGAATCTTTCAACGACGAGGTTTATCAGACGCTGTTTGAGCGGCAAAATCCTTTCGGATTTGAGAACCTCACTTTGGTGCGCTCGGTTTCCGGTTCGAAGTCGCTCAATGACATCCATGGTGTGGCCATCATCATCTCCGCGTCCGGCATGTGCGAGGCCGGGCGGATTCTCCACCACTTAAAAAACAATGTCGGCGATCCAAAAACCACGGTTCTTTTCGTCGGTTACTGCGCGGACAACACGCTGGGTCGCCGCCTTCGGGATGGCGAGCGGGATGTCCCGATTCTTGGCGGCCGGTATAAAGTTCGTGCCAAGATTGAAATCGTGGATTCCTTTTCCGGTCACGCCGATCATTCCGAGTTGCTCGATTATTTTGATCGGATGGGCGGCTCGAAACAACGCGTTTGGCTGGTTCACGGAGAATCAGCGTCCTCGAATGCCTTGCGTGATGCTCTTCAGGAGCGTCACAACAGCCCCGTGGAAGTGGCGGAACTCGGTGCGGAAGTGGAATTTTAGTCACTAAGATCATTAATACGGTGATTTCCGCTTGATGAAACCGGGAAGCGCGTCGCATTTTTCGCGCACATGGCTATTTCGAAGCACTTGAAACTCGACCCAACGGATTTGATCGATTGGATGAACGATGAAGGTTTGTTAGAGTTAGATTGGGATTTTCCGCATGACGGGGACTTGGCAGCCGCTGGCTTGGACTCTCAAGCGATCGTGCAATTGGTCTTGGCCGTGGAGGATGAATACGGAGTGGAACTCCTACCAGCGGATCTGACTCATGAAAACCTCGCGACGCCCAGCAGTCTTGCCGCATTGATTTCATCAAAGACTGTTTGAGTTGGGGTTGGCGGCCATGAGTTCGCTAGACCTTGAACAAACCGCCGCGTTTTCCAGCTAGAATGGCGGCACCCATGATGGAGACAGATAGAAAAACCATCGCCCACACGCCGAGGGCGGCGGCGAGTTCGGTGCCATTGCCGAGCGTGCTGAGGAGCGAGTAGATCGCCTTCGTGATTGGGAAATGTTGTTCTTGTTGCGCGAGGATCAGGCTGTCGCTGACTTCAAGCATGGCGAAAGCAAAGGCGAGGATGGCCCCTGCGGCGAGATTTGCACCGATGAGTGGAATGGCGATGCGGCGCAAGGCGCGGGCGGGTGTGGCACCGAGCGAGCGGGCGGCTTCTTCGAGTGCAGGGTTGCTTTGTTGCAGACCGGCGACGGCGGATCTAACGACATAGGGCAAGCGGCGGATGGCGTAAGCGATGACCAACAAGAGAAATGGGCTGCCACCCGCGCCGACGAGGAAGTGGAAGGGTTTTCCTTCCTGTGAAAGCGCTAGATAGCCGAAGGCCATGACCAAGCCGGGTACTGCAAGTGGCAGCATGACCAAGGCATCAAGCAAGCTGCGGATTTTCAGATCCGAACGCACGACCACCCAGGCGACACTGAGACCGATGACGAGGGCGACGAGCGTTGCGCAGCCCGAATAGAGCAGGCTGTTTTGAATGGATGGGACGACGAGGCCGTTGCCGAGCGCTTCGGTGTAATGGCGCAGCGTGAAGGCATCGGGAATGATGGTGCCATACCAGCGGCCAGCGAGTGATAGCAGTAAGACTCCGAGATGAGGAATCGCAGCGAGCATGAAAACGCCGAGAAATAATGCGGCGCAGGCTACGGACTTCCAACCGTAGAGGCGTCGTGCATCGGAGCGGCCTTTTGGTCGGGGCGCGGTGCCCAGCGGTGAGCGACCGATGACGCATTTTGAGAGGGTGAAAACCAAAGTAGCGACGATCAACAAGATGGCGGTTAGGGCGTAAGGAATCGGATTGCGGTCGAGGCCTTTGAGGCCATCGAAAATCTGGACGGATGCTGTGCGGCCGAAATCGAAGACGAGCGGAACACCGAGCTCGGTGAAGGCCCAGATGAAAACGATGGACGCGCCTGCGAAAACGCCGGGCATGGCGAGCGGCAGGGTGATGCGGAAGAAACTTTTCCATGGCGGGCAGCCGAGGTTTTCCGCTGCTTGTTCCATTGCCGGATCGACATTCGAGAGAGCGGCGGCGATGTTCATGTAAAGAATCGGATAGAGATTGAGGCCGATCATCAGGACGATTCCTGCAAAGCGCCCCTCGGCGAGCCAGTCAAACGGCATGGTGGCATCCATCAGCCCGGTTTTGATGAGCGCGGCATTGAGTGCGCCATTCACCCCGAGCATTTGTTTCACGCCCATCGCTCCGACGAAGGGCGGCAAGATCATCGGAGCCAGCACCAACACGCCGAGTGCGGGTTTGCCGATGAAGTCATATCGGTGCCCGATGAGCGCCAGCGGAAAAGCGATGGCGAGAGCTGCGAAGGTTGCGCAGGAGCCGATCGCGAACGAGTTCCACAAGCCTTCCCGATAGATCGGGTTGTTGAAAATGGCGGCAAAGAATTCAAGGGTGAAACCATTCGGACCTTCGAACGCCTGTTTCACTACCATTCCTGCCGGATAGATGAAGAACACCGCGAACAATGCGCAGACGAGAATCGAAATCAGAATAGCGGGTCCGCGTTTCATGGGAGGGAGACACAAGAGAACGGATTTACCACCCGGACGCCCGCGTAGTCTTGGCCGTCATTCATGTTCTCCGAATAAACAGTCTTGCAGCCGAGTTCCGCAGCGGCGGCACCAATGGTGGCATTCCGCTGCCGCCGAACAGGAATACAACAGCACGTTGGAATCCAGAAACACTTCACCGGTCATAAATCTCCTCCCGCTTCAGAGGAACCATCGGTTCGGTATTGCTCGCCTGCATGGCTTTGAGGAGGCGTTTGAGCGCCGCCTTCCGTGCTTTCTGATCGGCTTTAGGAGGTGTCTCGGTGACGAGTCTCAGACTTTGAACTACGACATCCTTAAACGTCATGCTGCGCTCGGCCGCAAGAATTTTGGCTTTCATAAATACTTTGTCGGGCAAATCAATGGTGGTTTTTATACACCCACAAATACAGGAATGTGGGCTCTTAGCAAGGGAGACCATTCACAGTGACTTGAGTCCGATTTTCGGGCTGAGGTTTTTTGAGTTTGTTCCTAATGTGGACTGCGGCAGCCTGCTGCCACTTTGGGGTTCGCAGCCTCCTGCGGAGAGTGAATGAGAAGCAAAAGAAGAGCTTTCGGGTTGAACCTTGACGGGGCTTTGGCTTCCGGACCAGCAGGCTGGCTCGGGAAAGCGGCAGCAGGCTGCCGCAGTCCAAGGTTGGGAACCCGACTCATCGTGTATTTGAGGCTACAGTTTGGATTTGGAGCGGGCGATGGCTTCGGCTTTGCGGTAGTTCGCCCGGAACCATTCGCCGATGCGGGCGGCGTTTTCGGCGGTTTTCAGGGGATCGCTGCCATCGAAGCGGGGATCGCCTTTGCCGCTGGTGGAGTAGGGCATGATGGAGACATCGGAAAAGATGGCGAAGGCGTCGGCTGGCATGCCGGCTTCTTGGAGTGCGTGCCATGCGGATTTCATTTCATCATGGGAATCGATGCACATGACTTTGACGAGTTGGCGGAGCGTGTTGAATGCGGTGCCGGTGAGTTCGCGTTGATAGGTGAAGTTTCCAGAATCCTGATAGGGTTGGGTGCCGGGCATGGTGGAGTGCGCGAGGTTTTCCGGAGTGTAAACATCGCGGCGGATCGGCGTGCGGTGAAGAGCGCGCTGCTTGGGTCCGTGTGGAGTTCCGGGTTTGGCGAACCAGAGGCATTGCGCCGCAGGGCTGAGACAAAACTCAACGAAGGCCTGCGCGATTTCAGGATGCGGCGCACCTTTCAGGACTCCGATCGGGTCTGCACTCAGGGTGGTGCCTCCTTGCGGCGCGATCCAAACGACGCGTGGGGTGCCCGACGCGCTGGTGAGTTCGTTCGCGAATGAGCGGCCGTAGAAATCAATGCACATGCCGGCCGCCGCATTGCCTTGGCCGACGTCTTGGGGGATTTTTGAGGCGCTATCGGTGAAATAGCGGGCATTGGCAGCGAGTTTTTGAATCAACTGCAATCCGGCAGTCCAACCGGCTTCGATGGCGGCTTGGCGGTCATCGGGGGCATGCGCGAGAGCTCGGAGGATTTCGCCTTGCACGAGCAGTTCGAAGGCACGGGCGACGGAGCCGCTTTTGGTCGGATCTGCTAGAGCGAGTGCGCCGACGTAGCGGGGATCGCCCAGATCGCGCCAGGAAGTGGGTGGATCGAGCTTGAGGCGTCGGAGGACATCGGGATTGTAACAGATTCCAAACTGCGACATGCAGGTGCCGACCCAGACGTGGTCCGGTGGATAGTAGCGCTCGCCAGTGAAAGTTTCCGGGATGGGACCATCTTTCGCGAAGAGTGCGGGCTGCGTATTGAAAACCCGAATTGGAACGAGCCGTCCTTGTTTTGCCTGTCCGGTGAAATCCGGCTCGCCGCCGCCGAACAACAAGTCCACGCCAATCCCATCGCGCCCGGTTTCTTTCGCGGCGGTGAACCCGGCGTCCAGCACCATGCGGATTTCCGAGCTGCCGCCGGGCGTCCGCCAATCAACATAGAGGCTGCGACCCGTAGTGGATTTCCAATGCGCGGCAAAGGCATCGCCAAACTCGCGGCGGATCGATTCGTTGTGCGGTGTTAGAATGGCGAGGTGGTCGTCCGCGCGTCGAGGATCGGTGGTGGCGGTTTCACGGCGCAACGCGATGGGCAAGGCAACGATCAGCGCCAGCAATCCGAGGATGATCCATGCCCGCTTTTTCATCGTTTCTTACTGCTTGAGCACGATCACGTCATCGTGACTGGCATGGAGTGTGACGGGTATATCGCCCGGTTGATAGAGTGTGTGCGGGTTCATCTCTACGACCTGTTGGCGACCGGTGGAGGTTTCGATCCAGTATTGGATGCGTTGGCCGAGGTAGCTGCGTTCGACGATGTTGCCGGAAATCGGGTTGTCGCCGCTGGTTTCATGAAGTCTCCAGGCTTCGGGGCGAATCGATACGCACACGGATTCCCCCGGGGATGGCGACCAATCTGGATCAGTGACGCGCCCGGTGATCGGGCCGGATGCGGTCATGATGTGGGTGAGGCCGTTTTTAGTCTCGATCACTTCACCGTTCAGCAGATTGGTTTCGCCGATGAAACTCGCAACATTGGCACTGCGGGGTTCGCGGTAAATTTGTTCGGGCGTCCCGATTTGGCCGATTTTTCCGCCGATGAGCACGGCGATCCGGTCGGCCATCTCCAGCGCCTCCTCTTGATCGTGAGTGACGTAGATGGCGGTGATGCCATTGTCTTTGACGATGCGGCGGATTTCGCGGCGCATTTCAACGCGGAGTTGGGCGTCGAGATTTGAGAGCGGCTCATCGAGCAGCAGGCATTTCGGTTTCACGACGAGCGAGCGGGCGAGCGAGACGCGTTGTTGTTGGCCGCCGGACATCTGGTCGATCGAGCGGTTGCCGAATCCCGGGAGGCGGACCATTTCGAGGGCTTCGGCGACGCGGTTTTTGATTTCGGCTTTCGGGACGCGTCGTTCCTCGAGTCCGAAGGCGATGTTTTGGCCGACCGTGAGATGCGGCCAGAGGGCGTAGCTTTGGAAAACGAGGGCGGCTTCGCGTTGGTGCGGAGGCATGTGGGTCACCTCGCGGGTGCCGAAATGGATGGTGCCACTGGTTGGGGTTTCCAACCCCGCGATGCACCGGAGCAGTGTGGTTTTCCCGCAACCCGAGGCGCCGAGCAGGAAGAACAACTCGCCGGGTTCAATCGTCAGGCTGATGCCTTCGAGCACACGGGTTTTACCGAAGTTTTTGAAAACCGATTCTGTGCGGATGGATTCCATGGCGATTTGTTCCTCGCCATCGTTTCCCTTCAGCCATCGGATGCAAGCCCGAAGCCATCATCAGGCGCGCAGAATTTTTTTAAAAGATTCTCTTGCCTAGTCTTGAGCACGGTCGTAACAAAGCCGCCCACCCAACCGGATGCTCGGATGGCGGAATTGGTAGACGCGCTAGACTAAGGATCTAGTAGGGTAACCTGTGGAGGTTCGAGTCCTCTTTCGAGCACTTTCCGTTGATTTCAACTCGTCCTGTGGCTAGAAGGCTTCGGGATTTTTTGAGTATAGCCATCCACGCCAAACCATCACGTTTGAAGTCTCGTTTTGGGTGAGAGGTCATCTTGGGGTTGCAAACTTGGATTTTTCATCATAGCTGACTCCATCCAGATGCCTACCTTGAATCCAGAAGACAAGCCGCTACTGATTCGTTGTCCCTCGTGTGGACAGCGTTTCCAGGTGTCTGAGGATTTACTTGGTCGGATGGTGGAGTGCGGGGGCTGTGAGTCTCGATTCCGGATTAGTGACGGTGTGATCGTGCGAGGGAGGAGATTTTACCCCGGCGAGCGGAAAAGCTCGACCTTGCATCGTTATCAGCGTCTGCCGCTGGCTGCGGTAAAGGGGGTATCGGGCGCTTCCGGATCACTTTACGCTAATGCGCCGGCATCGGAGAGTATCGAACCATTTTCTCCGTTGCGGGTCATTGCAGGATTGGCGGGGACCGTGGCGATGGTGTTCGTGGCGTTATTGCTGATGTTTGGTGCCAATCGGGGCGCGATATTGGATGGCATGACGACACAAAACCGTTTGGTGATGGCCGGGTTTACGGGATTTTTGGGGATCGTGTTGCTTGTTTTCGCCAATCCCCGTGCGCGTTTGAGGGCTTTTGGAATCGGGTTTTTGCTCTGTACAGGTTTGGTAAGCCTGCCGTTTTACTTCACCACGGGATCGATTCCGTTGACTGGAGGAGTGGTTGAAAATGGAGCATTACCTCCTGAAGGTGATCCAACTGAGACGGTTGCTGTCAATGATTCGGATCTGCGCCGGCTGATTGGCACTCGTCCACTGGAGGTTGAAATCTCACGTCTTGCTGACGAAGGCAGCGAAGACAAAGCGGTGGGTATCTGGTTCAGAAATCTTCGTGAATCCAATCGTTATTTGGTTAGGGATTATATTTTGAGAACGACTCAAGCAGATCCCCAATCGCACTTTTATCCCAGGGGTGACGGGGACTTTTTGATGGTCGTGACCGGCATTCAGCAATCGCTGGGTGAAGTTGCGAAGATTGCGACTTCGTTGGGAAGTATCGAGCAGATTTACCCGGCGATTGATGTGGTCGAGGTTCGGGTGAATAACGAGAGTTTCGTGAGTAGTCCGGTCGATCAATTATCAGATAAATTGGATCCCAAGTTCTACGATTTGAACAAGCGTGAATTGGAGAGTATTGATTTGGATCGGGTTTCCTCGGCGGTGAAACGATTGGCGGGTGTCGAGCCGAAAATCTACCGTATCGACATCGCCCGCCAATTGATCAGCTTGTTAGGTCAGGAGTGGGTTGTGTTTAAAGCGGATATCTGCAAGGCATTGGCAGTGTGGTCTGAAAATCCGGGGCCAGCTGGGGAGGCTGCGCTGAGCGAGGTGCGGAAAATGCGGATAAAGGGTAAGGAAGTGCCTACGGAAATGATTGCTTTGATTGTGAAAGAGAAAATCCCCGAGGTGGTTCCCGAGCTTGATCATTTATGGCGCAGTAATCCCACGCGATGGGAGTCATTTTATGGAGATATGGGGCCGGCTGCCGAGGCAACGTTGGTGCGTGGTTTCCGAGAAACCAGGGGATCGCAGCGGCAGTCTGCCGTCCGGTTGTTGGGACAAGTGGGCGGTCCGGATAGTTTGCCTTTGCTGCAAGCTGCGGCGGAGAGTGCTGATGCCGAAATGTCGGTGCTCATCAGTAATGCCATTGAGTCGATCCGCAAGCGTGCAGAGCTTTAGAACGAGATCGTTTTATTTGGTTTAATAAAACGCTTGCGTAAGACTCATTGCACGCGCATTTTTTCTTCGCTTCCCGTCTTGCGCCGGGCAGGAATGATCCGGGGGGAGAATTCCAGCCGCGTGGGGCGGGAGGCGTTTTTTTGTTGGGCCTGTGAGTCAGTCCGCGATTTCCGGATGGTTTTGGATTTGCCGGACCCAAATAAACCTGCGGAACATTACCTTCACGGCAGCGGTCATCGGGACGGCCAGCAAAGTGCCGACAAACCCGCCGAGCACCAGTGACCAGAAAAGCATCGAGAAGATGACGGTGAGGGGATGGAGGCCCACGGAATCACCCACAATTTTCGGGGCAGTCACCAGTGAGTTGATTTGTTGGACGACGAGGAAGATGGCTACGACGCAGGCGACGTAAGCCCATGGGCTCATGCCGAAGGGCGAAGTTCCTTGAGCATGCAGATAGCCGATGATGCACGCAGGGATGAGGCAGAGGATATTGCCAATGTAGGGGATCACCCCAAGGATGGCCATAAAGATGCCGATGAGGAAGCCGTAAGGAAGTCCGAAAATCGTGAGAGCGATTCCGACGAGGATGCCATCAATGGCAGCGACCAGGACCTGGCCGCGGAAGAAAGAAACCAGATAGCCGTTGATTTCCTGGAGAGTCTCGACGAGTTCTGTTTTAAAGCGGGAGGCTTTGAGAGGAACGTAGTCATGCCAATGAGTGCGGATGGCAGCGGAATCTTTGAGAAAGAAAAACAGATAGACCGGCACCATGATCATGCCGAGCACCAAGCCGAGAAAACCGAGGACCCGGCTGGAACCAGCTGTTAGCCAATCACGGCCGGTCTTAAAAATGACACCCTTGTATTCAAACAACATCCGACCACCACGGCTGCGGGTGAATGACGCTAGGGTGCGGTCTTCGATGTCTGAATCGACGATGGAGATGGGGTTGCCTTGGTCGTCGATTTCTGCAAGCAACCAAGCGACAGGACCGGATTTTTGGGATTTTTGGAGGTCTTTGAGTTCTCGTTCGAGTGCGGTTCCGAGACGTTTGTTGTCGTCGGCTTGGGGGGGGGCGTTGGTTGTAGTGGCACTCTTCGAAGCAGGGGCAGGAGCAACTGTTTCTGATGTGGAGATCAGATTTCGGAGTGTGCCATGGCCGCGCTGGATACCGGGAATGATGGCGGCCAGTAGTAGGATGGATGCAGTTAGAATAGCTAGAAAGACAGTAATGACCGCCCACAAACGGCTGAGTCCGCGTTTTTCTAACAATCGAATCACCGGGTCGAGCACATAGGCGATGATTCCTGCGACGATGAGAGGAATGAGGACTGGTTGGAGGAAGGCGAAGATCCGACCGGTTAGCCAGATCAAGCCTACCAGGAGGATGCCGATGATGAGGATGGAAACTCCGGTGGCGGCGTTCCACAGGGTTTTTTGTTGAAAGCGTGTGGGATAGCGCATGACTTGGATTCCAGGTTGAGATGCGTCGGGTCGGATCACAAAACGCTTGGATTTTGTGTGCCTTGCTTGGCGATGCGGTCCAGCACGCCGTTGATGAAGCGTTTTGAATCGCTGGTGCCGAAGCGTTTGGCAAGTTCAATGGCCTCGTTGATGGCGACTTTTGGCGGGACTTCGGTGTGCAGGATTTCGTAGGTAGCCAGGCGAAGGATTGCGCGGTCCACGGGATCGATGCGCTCGGGTGAGTAGTTATCCACCACGGCGGCGAGTGAGCTGTCGATGGCTTCCTTGTTGACGAGGATCAGGTTCACCAGATCGTCGGCGCGGCGGCGGAGTTCTTGGATTTGGGTTTTGGAATCGCGGAGGCTGGTAAGGTCGGCTTGCTCAGGAAATTTTTCGGGTTCCTCGACCATTCGGAGTCGGGTTGAAACTCGCTGCAAACGACGAATAGTGGCGGTGACGGCTTCCAAGGGACCTGAAAGGGCGGGGAAATCCTGGATTCCCTCGATGAAGCGGTTGCGGGCGAGTGAGAGTTCGCGATCGATGAGAAAAAGATGTGCCAGTGCCGAGCCGAAGCTGGCGGCGACGGATGCGTGGTCGTCGTCTTTGGGGAGGCGTTCGAGTTTGGCGAGGGCGGTGCTCCATCCGGATTCCAGTTCGGCCATGCGCGTGAGATCGGATTTCAATGCTTCCGCCTCAGGCCATGCGGAGAGCAAGGTGGAAGCGGTGGCTTGGCGCTCGACAAATTCCGCGAGCCTACCCTCCCGCCCATGGGCGAGGTGGTGGACGGTGCGGAAGGTGGCGAGTTGGAGACTGCGGCGGTCTGACTCGGTGATGAAGTCCCAGAACGGATCACGCAGCGCAGCGGGATTGGCTCCACCTTCGAGATCGGCGCAGTAAAGGAATTGTACGACGGCTTCTCGGATCTGACGACGGCTAGGCATAACGTGGATTGCGGACGCTGGTGTTACGGGGCACCGATCGATCGAGCTCCTGGAAGATGTGGATCATGGCAGCGGCGGCGCGGGCGGCTTCGCGGCCGCGGTTGAGTTCCGGGCCGATGCAGCGAGCGTGGGCTTGTTGTTCATTATCGAGCAACAGCACTTCGTGAATAATAGGGCACAGCGATTGGACGGCTAGCTGCTGGAGAGCATCGGTGACGGCGCTGCCGACTAGATCGGCATGAGCGGTGGATCCGCGGATGATCAGGCCGAGGGCAATGATGCAAGCTGGCGGATCGCGCTGGAGGATGGTGGCGACCACGACGGGGATTTCAAAGGCGCCGGGCACTCGAATGAGATCAACTCGGCCTTGAGGGATCAATTCGCGCAGTTCCTCAGTGGCATTTTCGGTGAGTGCATTGGTGAACTGTTCATTGTAAATCGATGCGACGATACTGATGCGGGTTTTAACCCCAATGATTCTGGGTTTGGGCGGCAACGAATTGGACATGAACGGGGTATGGCGGCAGGCAGGAGAAAAGTCAACCGGGTGACCAAATGATTCATCAATGATCCCGGCGGGTGATGCTGATAGTGGCGGCGAGTTTTCGGCAGGTATTTTGGAGATGAGGATCGGATTCGATTTGATTGAGCGTCCACGGTATGCGGAAGCGCCAGTTTTCCCCGCCGGTGGTTCCGGGGTGGTTGATGCGCACATCGAGTCCGAAGAGTTCGGTGATCATGAGCACGGCATGGCGGGAGTTGGAGGAAAACAAGGCTTTGATGAGCCGCAAGCGGATGCCCTCGGTGTAGGGCGGCCATGGGCCATTTGCGGCAATCGGAATGCCTGCAAATTCGGATAAAATCCGCAAGGTGCCGTGGGCTCCTTGCGCCTGCCAACCGGAGTGCTCGGTGGGATGGTAATTGTGTTGGGCAATGACAGTCAAGCAGCCGCGCCAGATGCCGTTTACCGGATCGTGATCATGGGTTGAAAACGTGGCGAACGAGTTTTCAGGAAAACTATTTCCGGGTGTCGGGTGGCCATATTCGTTGCAATCCCAGTGAGGAATTCGGAATCCGGCGATCCCGAGATCGGAGAGGTGAGGGCGGACGTAATCCGGCACCCAGCCGAGGTCTTCGGCGATGACCTCGGCACCGTCAGCGGCTTCGAGAATGGCCCGGAGGCGGACGTCTCCATCGGCGCGGTTGGCGGCTTTATTTTCCACGGTATCGTCAGGTCTGAGGAACCAGCGCGGGAGGTGGCCGCCAGTGATTTGAGCCGCTTGCTCATGGGAGAGTCCGAGAAATTCGGAGTTGCGTTCCGGGCGCCATGGGAAGGCATAGATGCGGTAGAAACCGAGGATGTGGTCCAAGCGGAACATTTCGAAAATCTCGGTGAGGCGAGCGATGCGGGTTTTCCACCAGGAAAAGCCGTTGGCCTCCATGTGATCCCAGCGGTAAAGCGGAATACCCCAGTTTTGGCCCCATTGTTGGAAAAACGGATCACTCTGGCTCATGCCCTCGGGAGGGGAGCCGCCGCACCAGTCGAGGTGAAATTCCTTGCGATTGAAAAACACATCACACGAATGCCAGCTGATGCCGATGGGGATATCACCCATGAGCTTGACCCCGACGGAGTCGGCATGTGCCCGCAGGGCTCGCCACTGGCGAAAACACAGCCATTGCACGAAAGCGAAGAATCCAAGGCGGTAATCGATCGAGATGGTGTCGATTTTGCGTTGTTTTGCCAAGAAATCGCGGGCTTTTGTCGGAGTGTTACAAGAGTCCGGCCACTTGTCCCAAGTCAGGGACTCGCCGTGTTGTCTCATCAGCAAGCGGAACAAGCAGTAATCATCGAGCCAGACGGCCTCCTTTTTTTTAAATCGTTCGAATTCGTCCACGAGTGCTGGAGATGCCTGCTCGAATTTGGACCATGCGAGTTCTAGCAACGTGCTTTTTGCGCTGCGGACAGCCGGGTAATCCACGCGTTCGGCATACAGGGCGGGACCCGCCCGATCACGGGCTTTCGAGATATCCTGCTCATTGAGCCAGGGGATTTCCGCCGGGGTGAGAGTGAGATAGATGGGATCTAGGGCGACGGAAGAAATCGCGCTGTATGGGCTTTCATCCGCGCCATTTTCGTTGAGTGGCAGCAGTTGGATGAAGCTGACGCCATAGCGCGCCGCCCAGTCGATCCACTCACGCAATGCGAGGGTATCGCCGATACCGAAATCGCCTTCGCGGCGTGGGGAAAAAGCGGGTATGAGGATGCCGGCCTGGCGTTTCGCGGATGGATGCACGGCAGGAGTCTGGCAGCATGAACGAGTCCGTAAATGCGGAAAATGCTGATAAGATTGATTCCTCGGGCTGGGCATTCGGTTTTCCCTGATGCTGGACAAACCCGGCACGCTCTGGCATCCATCCGCCCCCATGTCCGAGTTAGCGAAAGCCTATGAGCCCCAAGCGGTCGAAGAAAAGTGGTATGCCGCTTGGATCGACGGAAAATGTTTTGAAGCCGACCCCTCGTCCGTGAAGGATGCGTATTCGATTGTCATTCCTCCACCCAACGTTACAGGGATTCTCCATCTCGGGCATGTTTTGAACAACGCGCTGCAGGATATTCTTGCCCGCCGGGCGCGGCAGGAAGGGAAGGAAGTGCTTTGGCTTCCGGGCACGGATCACGCGGGTATTGCGACGCAGGCCAAGGTGGAGCGAGAGCTGCGCGAGAACGAGGGGAAAACCCGCCGCGACCTCGGTCGGGATGAATTTCTCAAGCGTGTTTGGGATTTCAAGGACAAGCACGGAGACATCATCATCAAACAACTCAAGCGCTTGGGTTGTTCGTGTGATTGGGGCCGCGAGCGATTCACGATGGACGAATCCTACACCAAGTGGGTGAGCCATGTGTTTGTGGAGTTGTTCAAGCAAGGGCTGATTTATCGCGGCAAGCGCATCGTCAATTGGTGTCCGGTTTCTCTAACCGCATTGTCCGACGAGGAGGTGATCATGACGCCGCAGCGCTCGAAGTTGTATTTCATGAAATATGAACTCGCGGATGCTCCGGGTGAGTATTTGGAAATCTCCACCACTCGCCCGGAGACGTTGATGGGTGACGTGGCGGTGGCCGTGAATCCGAAAGACCCGCGTTTCACCCAATACGTGGGCCGCATGGTGAAGCGTCCGTTTCCGCATGCGGAAATTCCGGTCATTGCGGATGATCACGTGGACATCGAATTTGGAACCGGCGCGCTGAAAATCACGCCGGCCCACGATAAGGCCGACTTCGAAATCGGCATGCGCCATCATCTTCAAATCATCGACACCCTCACGCCGGACGCACACATCAACTGTTCGGATTGTCCGGATCTTCACGGGCTGGACCGCTTCGTCGCACGCAAGAAAGCAGCGGCGAAACTTGAAGAAATGGGGTTACTCATCAAGGTGGAGGAATACGAAAACAACGTCGGATTTTCCGAACGAGCGCACGTGCCGATCGAGCCGCGGATTTCGATGCAGTGGTTTCTCAAATACCCGTGCGTCCAGGAAGCTGCGGATGCCGTGGCGAATGGCGACATCAAGTTCCGCCCTGAGCGCTGGGCAAAAACGTATGCTCATTGGATGGAAAACCTTCAGGACTGGTGCATCAGCCGCCAGCTTTGGTGGGGTCATCAGATTCCCGTTTGGTATCACAAGGAAAAACTTGATGCCCTAAAAAACGCGGAATCGTTAGAAATGGCTGATTTTGAGAATGGCGATATTTATGTTGGTCTTGAAGCACCCGCCGATGGTGAGAACTGGGTGCGCGATGAAGATGTGATGGACACATGGTTTTCCTCTTGGCTTTGGCCCTTCGCCACCATGAGTGACCTCGGCGAGGACAGCGCGACGTTGAAGAAATTCTATCCGACCACCGATCTTGTCACCGGTCCGGACATCATCTTTTTCTGGGTGGCGCGGATGATCATGGCGGGCTTCCAGTTCACTGGAGAACTGCCATTCAAAAACGTATTTTTCACTTCAATCATCCGCGACCTGCAAGGACGCAAGATGAGTAAGTCGTTAGGAAACTCGCCGGATCCCATCGACTTGATGGAGAAATACGGTGCGGACGGTTTGCGTTTCGGTTTGTTGCGCATTGCTCCCGTGGGCAGCGATTTGCGGTTTGATGAAGTCTCGGTTGAGGAAGGGCGGAATTTCGCCAACAAGCTCTACAATGCCTGCCGTTTCCGTCAGATGGGTGGCGAGGTTTCAAACTTCAAATCTCAAATTTCAAATGGTGAAGCCATGCCGCCATATCATGTGGATATCATGGCGAAGTTGGATGCGCTTTCGGCGGGATTGAAAGAGAGTTATGCTGAATACCGCTTTGGCGAGATCGCACAGCGGTTGTACGAATTTCTCTGGAATGAGTTTTGCGACAAGTTCCTCGAAGCCGTGAAACTCGATCTTCGCGAGAGCGCCACGCCGGAGGCGCGCGAGCTCACGCTTGCGACATTTGACGCAGTCATGAGCCGCTATTTGCAACTGATGAGCCCCTACATGCCGCACATCACCGAAGAGCTTTCGTTGCGCATGGGATATGTGAATGAGGGCGAATTTTTGATGCTGCAGGTGCTGCCAGCCGAGCCACTCGTTTCCATCGATCCATCCGCCGCTCAGGCCAGAGCTGCCGCGATTTACGAATCAGCCGGCCGCTTGCGCAATTTGAAGGCCGAATACAACGTCGGTTCGCGGAAGGATGTGAAGTTTATCGTTAAAGGTGCCGTTGCCTGGCTTTCCGAGGAAAGCAAAGTGCTTGCTTTGCTTGCGGGTGCAGCGGAAATCATTCTTGATTCCAGTTACGAAGCAGCCAAGGGCACACCTGCGGCGCTCACACCAGTTGGCGAGGTTTATTTGCCGATGGAGGGATTGATCGATGTGGAAGCCGAGCGCATTCGCATTTCCAAAGAGATTGAAAAGATCAAAATCGAAGTGAAAAAGTGCGAGGGCAAACTTGGCAATGCCAGTTTCGTGGATCGGGCCCCACCGGAAGTTGTCGAGCAAGAGAACGCGCGCCTAGGGGATTGGAGAGTCAAGCTCATTCAACTTGGCGAGATGCTCGCGGCGTTGGCATGACTGCTTGCAATGTGGCGGTGTTTCAATAAACTCTGGGCATCTTTGCTAAAATCGGGAAATTGTCGTAATTATGTCTGACCATCACGAGTCATCATCAGAGGTCGCATCACGGTTGGCCGACGCGCCTTTTGCGCTGCCGCTACCTGATCAGTTGCTGATGGAAAAACAACTCGTGGTAACGGAAATTCCGCCATTGATTTTGATCAGCGAGGCTGCTGCTGATGCGGATGCGGATGCGAAGGCGGAAGAGAGTTTGTTCAGTTCCCCCCAACCTCGGCGGGCACTTGCATCGCAATACGTCCACTTGGCGGAAAATGGCAAAAACGCACAACGCACTGAAATTGACACCTCGAAAATCCGGTCCACCGATAACGTAGAGAAACCTAGACGAAAATCGGGCGATGCCAAAAGCCTTGCTCCCGATGCCCGTGTGGCTTTGATTTGCGGTCCCCGTGAAGCAACCAATCAAGGCCGCGACCCGGAATCGCGCTGGTACATCCGGGGTGTGCTCCACTCACATCCAATCACAGTGTTTTGCGGCGCGTGGGCAACCCTATTGGTGATGATCGCGTTGCCTATTTCCTTGGTTGCGGGTGCGCTGCTGCTTTTATCGACCGAGCTTCCGGATTATTTTGTGTGGGTGCCGGGTTGGTTGTTGGCCGTGCCGATTGCCCTGCCGCCGTTAGGTTTGCTCTATCTGATTTTTGGGTTTAATGGGAATTGCCGTGTTTGTGGTCAGAAACTGTTTGTGCATCGCTCACATATCAAGCATCCGAAGGCGCATAGGGTTCGCGGCCTAGGGTATATCTTTCCACTTTGTATCCAAGTGATTTTATTCAGCTGGTTTCGTTGCACGCATTGCGGCACTTCCATCCGTTTGAAAGAGTAAGATGAAGCGATCAATGATGGTTTTTCTGCTGATACGCCTGGCTTTATGCATGTTTGGGCTCTGGATCAGTCTGGCATCCTGTGCAAAATTTGGGATGGGCAGAAAAGTCGGGGCACCGAAGATGAACAGTGACTTCGGAGCGACGGGTGTTCCGCCACTACTCAGGACCAAGAAAGCGGAGGAGGGAGTGGCAGTGACTCCCGGTGGAAACACAACATCGGCTCCATCCGGACCCGCCTCCACACCGGAGGATGAGATCTTTTTTACGAATCCGGACGATCCGGAGGCCAGTCTGCCTGAGCTTTCCACAGTGCTTACTTTTGAAAAGCGCCGCGGGCCTTGGGAGGAGAGTGCAAGCATTGCCAAACAACGCGCGGCGCGTGAAGGCAAACCGTTGCTTATCTGGTTTACGGATTCAGCGCGCAGTCCGATGTGCAAAGCGCTCAACCAGGAGTTGTTTGCTAGGGCGGATTTTGAGCCATGGGCTACTGAAAAATTCATTCGCCTGAGAGTCGATGCAAACATCAAGGTGGATGATCCAAATCTTTCACTGGGCGAACAAGGAGATCGTTTGATTTCTCTCAAAAACTATGTCATTAACCTCAAGAAACAGTATAAAGTTCTCGGGCAACCTTCATTGATTGTGTTGAATTCCAGCGGTGAAGTGATTGGTAATTATCGTGGATATAAAAGCGGCCAAGCAGATTATTATTGGGGTCTTTTGAAGCAATGCGAGGCGGTCTCGATACATCATCTTAAGGAATGGCGGACGGGCCTCGAGAAGAAAGGATATCGAGAATGGCGGGACCTGAAGGATCGCAAGGTGTTTGCCAAACTGACCCGTTATTCGGAAGGGACCCTCACCCTCATCGAACCGGATGGAACTCGATCACGGACCAAGGAAGAAAAACTTTCCGACGCCGACCGAGCTTGGATCAGTGAACAAAAGAAGCTGCGCGGGCTTTAGTCTACAAAAAAGCCGCTTCCGGAATGGGAAGCGGCTTGGATGAGGTGATCTGATAGGTCACCTGGCGTTGACTCAGGGGGTCGGCACTTCCGAGATGGTCTTAAGAATTCGCGAAGCGATCTGATAGGGATCGCCTTGGGAGTTTGGACGGCGGTCTTCGAGATATCCCATGTAACCGGCGTTCATGAAGCTGTGCGGCATGCGGATGGAGGAACCGCGGTCGGCAAGGCCGTAGGTGAACTTGTCGATCGACTGGGTTTCATGGAGACCGGTCAAACGCAGGTGGTTGTCCGGACCATAGACGGCGATGTGTTCTTCGAGGTTCTCGGCGAATTGCGCCATGAGGGCTTCGAAGTATTCCTTGCCGCCCTTGGAGCGCATGTAATCGGTGGAGAAGTTGGCGTGCATGCCGGAACCATTCCAGTCGCCACGGATCGGCTTGCAGTGGTATTCCACATCGATGCCGTATTTTTCGCAAAGGCGGTTGAGGATGAAGCGGGCGGTCCAAATTTGGTCAGCGGCGCGCTTGGAGCCCTTGCCAAAGATTTGGAATTCCCATTGGCCTTTGGCGACCTCGGCGTTGATGCCTTCGTGGTTGATGCCGGCATCGAGGCAGAGATCGAGGTGTTCTTCGACGATTTGGCGGGCGATGTCGCCGACGGCTTTGTAGCCGACGCCGCAATAGTATTCGCCTTGCGGGCTGGGGAAACCATCGGAAGGGAAACCGAGCGGTTTGCCATCTTGGAAGAGGAAGTATTCTTGTTCGAAGCCGAACCATGCGCCGGGATCATCGAGGATGGTGGCGCGGGTGTTGGATGGGTGGGGAGTGACGCCATCGGGCATCATGACTTCGCACATCACCAGAACGCCGTTGCGGCGGGTGGTGTCCGGGTAAACGGCCACAGGCTTGAGCATGCAGTCGGAGCTCCGGCCTTCAGCTTGTTTGGTCGAGCTGCCGTCGAAACCCCACATCGGGAGTTGCTCAAGTGTCGGGAAACTGTCGTATTCCTTGACTTGGGTTTTGGCGCGAAGGTTTGGCACGGGTGTGTATCCGTCGAGCCAGATGTATTCCAGTTTGTATTTGGCCATGGTGGTCGTTTATTCGTTGGTTTAGGGTGAGATTGGCGATGCTGTGGGGCGGTCACGGTGGGTCCGTAGGCCTGAAGCCCTAGACATAATAGCAGTATGCGTGCCAATTTTTCAGGAGATTCATTGGGCAGTGTTCGTTAAATTGGCAGTGCTGCGCCGACGTGGATAACGATCAATGTGGTGTCGTCAATTCCAGAGTTGGCGAGGGCGCGTTTCAGGAGGGTGCTGGCGGTGGCATCGGGGTAGGGGAGATCGGCGAGGGCGTTGGAAATGTGGCGTTCCCAGACGCCGTCAATGAGACCATCTGAGCAAATCAGAAAGCGATCGCCGAGTTCGTAAGGGATGGCGGCGAAATGGGGGTGAACGGAAGGGTGGCAGCCACCAATGACTTCGTAAAGGGCGGAGCGTCTGGGGTGGGAGCGGTATTGGATTTCTGAGATTTCGCCGCGTTTCCACTGGCCCCAGGCGGCGGTGTGATCGCGGGTGAGTTGTTCGAGGGTGCCGTGACGTGAGCGGTAGATGCGGGAGTCGCCGGCGTTGGCGAGATAGAAGTTTTCCGGGGTGAACCAAGCGAGTGCGAGGGTGGCTGCCATGCCGTGGTTTTGATCGCAAGCTGCCTCGTTGATGTGTTGATGGACGGAGCGAACGGCGTCTGCGAGGTGATCGAGACAATCGGGATAAAAGCCGGAAGCTGCGATTTTGAAAGTTTCCGGGATGATTTCCGACATTTTTTGGAGCAGCAGCGACGAGGCGAGGTCGCCCGCGTTGCCCCCGCCCATGCCATCGGAGACGGCGAATACGAGGTCGTGTTGTTCGAGCGAATGGGATCCGCGTTCCGGCAGGTTTTGGGCACCCGTTGGGCTGGAGGAGAAAGCGAGCCACGAGTCATCATTGCGCGGTTTGCGCGAGCCGCTGTGGGAGAGTGCCGCCCAGTGAAGGATCGATGCGTCGTGCACGGAGGGATCAGACTGGGGTTGAGGTTTGTTCCGGAGTTTCGGGGGTCGGTGGGGGCGGAAGGATCTCGGCGAGTTCGAAATCGATGATGCAAAAGCAGCCGAGTTTGTCCGAGTAGGTGATGTTGCGCGGTTCGGCGTCGAGGTGGCGGATTCCGTATTCAGTTTCAAGTTTGGCGAAGAGTTTGTCGGCCTTTTGTTTGGAGATTTGGGTAGCGAGTTTTCCGCAATTGGTGGAAACGAAGTAGAGTTCTTCCGGATGCTCTTCGAGCAGGCGCGGGACGTAGGGGCAGCCGCGTTCTTCGAGGACTTTGAGCACGGCGACTTCGGTGGCGTAGCGTTGATCCGCATTGGTGCCGCGGAGGCGTTTGTGGACGTTTCCGTAGAAATCAATTCGGACGAGGGAGCGGATGCCGTCTTTTAGGGGATCGAGAGCCATGGTTTGAAGATGCTGCGCCGACGAAACCCGCACACCTTGCTGCTGTCACGCTTTAGTTCTGAGAAAGGCCGTAAAATATGCGGTGATTTTCTTTAAATGTCAGATTGCCAGTGTGGTTTTTACGGTTTAAGACCGATTCATGTCCATTACAGCTGAAAACTCCCCCGTCATCGTAAAAACACGTGAATTATGTTCCCACATTGCCAGTGATACCACGTTTTTGAAGCTCCAAGCGAGCGTCGAACGATTTCTAAGCGATGATGCATCCCGCTTGCAATATCAGAGTGTGCATGAGCGCGGTGAGGAGCTGCATCAGAAGCAGCATGCCGGCATTGAGTTGGGAGCCACGGAGATTCGCGAATTTGAAGCAGCGCGTGAGGCACTTTTTGATAATACGATCGCGAGTGAGTTTCTTGCCGCTCAACAGGAATTAGAACGCTTGCAGAAGGAGATCGGCAAATACGTGGGCATGACGTTAGAGCTCGGTCGAGTTCCGACGGCGGATGACATTGCCAATGCCAGTGGTGGCGGCGGTTGCTGCGGTGGCGGCGGTGGCGGCGGTGGCGGTGGATGCTGTTCGCATTGATGTTGTATCCGGCATCCTAGATCACAGATTTCAAGGCAGCTTCCATGGTTTGCGTAATTTTTCGTATTCCGATTTTGGGAGTAACACATAGATTGGCCGATTGGTGGGATCGATGCTCGAAATTAGCGAGCGGAGTTTGGCTTCTTCCATGGTCGTGCAACCAGCGGTCGGCTTGCTTCCGTCGCTGCGCCAGATGTGAAAGAAGATCGAAGAGCCGGCATTCGGGATTGCCTTGGGTGGCGCGTTGTGAGCAATGAACAATTTTAGGGAATGTGCAGGATCATTTTGTTTCATCTGCTGTTTTTTCTCCCATGCGGACGCCGGTTCGTTCTTGAGGATGACGTGGCGGTTGTATTGCGGAGATGCGGGATCTTCGACCCACAGATCGCGTGATGTCACTTGGCGGTAAGAAAGTTTTGGGTGCTTGGGGATGGTCGCGGCATAACCCCAAACGCCGCCGATGGCAAAAACTCCGGCGGGTGAGCGCATGTCACCTTCTTTTTTGGTGGCGGCTCCGGGCGGGGTGGGATGGATTCCGTATCCCCAGATGAGTCCGCTTTTTCCGAGACGGGATTTCCATGCTGCGCCGTGTGGCTTCCACTCGCCGCCGGATTTTTGATAGAATTGGAGAGTGGCGGACGAGCTGTCCCATGATTCTGCAATACCGACAAGGCATTGGGTCGAGCTGCTCGGTAATTCGAAGGCCACCGCTGGAAGAAGGATGGCAAGGGTGATGAGAATCAGTCTGGAAATCATAGGCTTATATTTTTCATCATCCTCTTCATCGTCGGGCTTGTCAAATTCGGGTGCTTGGGGAAACTCAGGTTGTCGGCCTTCTTGGGGTGCGTCGGGATGGTTGAAGTCAGTCATGCATCCTGGGGTATTCCTGTAATGGCCGTTGTTTCCCGCGTCCCGATGAGTTCGAAAAAAGGCAATGAAATCCGCAGCGACCGCAAGTCCGCCGTGCTGGGGGGGCTTGCCGGGTGGCTGATGAAGTTGTTAGGTGTTACGTTGCGTTTGCAGGTGCGTGATCTCGCTGGGGTGGGATCTAAAGATTCTGCGATGCCACCGGTGATCATGATTCTCTGGCACAACCGCTTCTTCAGCGTTCCGTCGGCGTGGCAAAAAATCTGTGGAACGCGCCGCAAAGTGGTGGTCCTCACCAGCGCCAGTCACGATGGCGAGATGGTCGCACGCGCCATGGCTGTGTTTGGTCTAGGGGCCATCCGTGGCTCGTCCTCGCGGAGGGGAGTCGCAGCCTTGGTCGGCCTAAAGCGGGCACTACAGGATGGTTTGGACATTTGTGTGACGCCGGATGGTCCGCGTGGGCCACGCTATATGATGCAACCCGGGGTGATCAAACTCGCTGAGTCCACGGGTGCACCGATTGTTCCCATTCATGTGCTTTTCTCCTCGGCTTGGCGGGTAAAAACGTGGGACCGCTTCGTCATTCCGAAGCCTTTCAGCCGGGTTGAGGTGACTTTTGGACCTGCGATATATCTCAGCCGCGGCATGGATGCCGAGACTTTTGAAAACGAGCGTTTGAAGCTTGAATCGCTGCTCGTCAACGCGACCGATGACGCCTAAAATTTCCCAACAAAAATTCTTATGATTACACCCCGCATTCTCGATGGAAAATCCGTAGCCGCCACCGTACTTGACGAGTGCCGGGCCGAGGCCGCCTCGCTAATCGCCCAAGGCATTGTTCCCGGGCTTGCTGTCGTCATCGTCGGTGAGGACCCCGCATCCAAGGTGTACGTGGGCAAGAAAACCAGCACCTGCGCCGAACTTGGATTTTTCTCGCGCAAGATTGAACTTTCCGCTGAGACCTCGCAGGAGGAACTCTTGCAAGTCGTCCGCGATCTCAATGCAGATTCCGCCATTCATGGCATCCTCGTCCAGTCTCCGCCGCCCAAGCACATTGATGAGGAAGCCATCATCCGGGCCATCGATCCCCGCAAGGATGTGGATGGATTTCATCCGGAAAACGTCGCCAAGCTTGCCTTGGAAGATCCCAGCGGCTTCATCCCCTGCACACCTGCCGGATGCATGAAATTGCTAGAAGTCTCGGGCATCGAGACTCAGGGTGCGGAAGCGGTGATCATCGGTCGCAGCATGATTGTAGGCAAGCCGATGGCTTTGTTGTTAGTTTCTAAAAAATCGAATGCTACTGTGACCATCGCCCACTCGCGATCGAAGGATTTGCCTGCGATTTGCCGTCGTGCGGATATTTTGGTGGCTGCGGTCGGTCGTCCGGAAATGGTCAAGGCGGACTGGGTGAAACCGGGCGCTGTGATCATCGATGTCGGCATCAACCGCGTCGAGGATGCCAGTAAAAAATCCGGTTTTCGGCTGACGGGTGACGTCGCGTTTGAGGAAGTGGCGCCGCTGTGTTCTGCGATCACGCCGGTGCCCGGAGGTGTGGGGCCGATGACGATTGCGATGTTGATGAAAAACACGCTGCAGGCGGCGCGGCAGTTAGGCTAAGGAACTAATCTAAGGCGGATCTTAGATCTGCGGCGGCGTTGCGGGCGTCGGCGGGGAGATTTGGGACGAAGGTGAAATCGTCGTTCATGTCCGGTTCTAGCAGGTTAGCGGCTTGTGAAGGATCGAAGGCGAGGGGAGCGGTGTTGAAGGGGGCGGGGGCGGTCGCGGGCAGGAGGCTCATACCGATGGATTGCAAATTACGCGGGATGCTATCGACCGGCTCGAGGTTGGTGATGGAAGCGGACTCCGGGGCGGCTTTGAGCTCCTCGAATTTGCGGGCGGTTGTTAGAACGCGGGTTTCGAGTGAACCGATGGCGCTGTTGTAGTTTTCCACGGCGCTACCGAGCGAGCGGCCGAGTTTGGCGAAGTGATCGGCGAGTTTGCCAAGGCGTTCGTGGAGGGTGCGCCCTAACAACGAAATTTCGCGGGCGTTTTCAGCGATGGATTCCTGTCTCCAACCATACGAAACAGCGCGTAGCAAAGCGATGAGCGTGGTAGGGGTAGCGAGGATAACGCCTTGATCGACACCGCGCTCGATGAGGCCGGGATCGCTTTGAAGGGCGGCGGAGAAGAACGATTCGCTGGGGAGAAACAGCACGGTGAATTCCGGCGTGTGGGCGAATTGTGCGGTGTAGTTCTTCGATGAAAGCTGCTGGATGTGAGTGCGCACTTGACGGGCATGACGATGAAGGGCTTCTTCGCGAATAGTATCATCCGTGGCTTCGAGCGCATCGAGGTATCCGTCCATCGGAGTCTTGGAATCGACGACGATGATCTTTCCTCCGGGCAGGCGAACGATGAGGTCGGGCCGGAGATTCTTGCCTTCATCGGTCGTCGAGTTGTGTTGGATTTCGAAATCGCAATGTTCCTGCATGCCGGCGAGTTCGACGACGCGGCGGAGTTGCATTTCGCCCCACTGGCCGCGGCCGGTGGGTTGGCGGAGGGCTTTGACGAGAGACGCGGTTTCGCGTTGGAGGCCGAGTTGGCCTTCGCCGAGGGCGCGGACTTGTTCCTTGAGTTCGGCGTAGGCGCCTTCGCGGATTTTTTCGATTTCGCCGATGCGGAGTTCGAATTTTCCGAGTGATTCGGAGACGGGTTTGACGAGGTTTTCGATGGCGACCTTGCGTTTTTCGATTTCGCCTTTGGCTTCTTCGGTTTGGGTGGCGAGCGAGGATTTCGCTAGGTGGAGGAATTGTTCGGATGAGGAGCGGAGGGCGTCGGCGGAGAGAGCTTTGAAGGTGTCTGAGAGCTTGATTTCGGCGCGTTCGAGCAGGGCTTGTTTTTCGGCGGCGGCCTTCAGTTCGGCTTCGAGTCGTGAGCGGAGTTCGGTGAGTTGGTTGCGAAAACCTTGGGCTTCCTGCTCGTTGCGATCCGCCTCAGCGGAGGATTCGGCGAGGCGGGTTTCGATTTCGAGGGACCGGCGTTCTTCGGCTTTCAATCGCTCGGCCCCGGCGGAGATTTTACCGGACGCGGCAAGGCGGGTGAGCAACCAGCCAATGAAAATCCCGGCGGCGGCGGCGAGGAAATAGGGGAGATAGAGGGCGAGTTCTGGTGACATTGTGTTGGTTTTCGCTTGCGGGTGGAGGAAAGCTCGGTTTGGTAGGAACGTCGTCCGGCAGTCAGGCTAATCGGATTTCCCGGCGCGACGCAAATCAAACTCCCCGAAATACCATGGCCCATACACTACCCGACCTCGGTTACGCATACGACGCGCTCGAGCCTCACATTGATGCCCGCACGATGGAAATCCATCATTCGAAGCATCACCAAGCATACATCACCAACCTCAACAACGCCCTTGCCGGTAAGTCCGAGCTCGAAGCCAAGTCACTTTGCGAAATCATCGGCGACATCGCTGCGCTCCCGGAAGACATTCGGGCAGCGGTTCGTAACAACGGCGGTGGTCACGCAAATCACTCGTTTTTCTGGAAAGTCATCGCCCCAGGCGGTGCCAAGGCTCCATCCGGTGAGCTTGCAGCTGCGATCGACAAGGCTTTTGGCTCGTTTGATGCCTTCAAAGAAGCGTTTGCCAAGGCTGGTGCCACTCGTTTCGGCTCCGGCTGGGCATGGTTGGTGAAAAAGGCGGACGGTTCGTTGGCCGTTTGCTCGACCGCGAACCAGGATTGCCCATGCATGGGCGAGTCTGTGGCAGGATGCTCCGGCAATCCGATTCTCGGCCTCGATGTCTGGGAGCACGCTTATTATCTCAACTATCAGAACCGCCGCCCGGACTACATTGCTGCGTTCTGGAACGTGGTGAACTGGGATGTGGTCGCGGCGAATTTCGCTGACTGATCCAATCTTCCTCATCAGGCGCGGCCGTTTCTGCGGTCGCGCCTTTTTCATGGTTGAGTGCAGGCATGAGAATGCTAGAAACTACGCATGCAAGAGCCCGAGTGCCCGTCATTGCCGCAGGTTCCCGAAGGGGAGATCACGGAGGAGGAGATTCGTAAACAGGCACTCTTTGAGTTGGAAACCGACGACCGCACGCTTTTGTCCGGTCCAAATTCCCGGTTTCACAATCTCATGACTTTGTTCCGGGTGGCCAAGGATCTTTTGATCGCATTCCGCGCATTGCATTTTGCGGGGCCTTGCGTGACGATTTTTGGTTCAGCGCGGACTCAACCCGGCACTCAATATTATGAATTGGCTCGTGAAATGGGCAAGGCATGCGCACAACTTGGTTTCACGGTGATGACCGGCGGCGGCCCGGGAATCATGCAAGCAGGAAACCAAGGAGCGTTCGAGATCGGCGGGCGCTCGGTGGGAATCAACATCGAATTGCCCTTCGAACAAGAGATCAATCCATACGTCCATCGGTCAATCACCATGCGCTATTTCTTCACGCGCAAGGTGGTGCTCGTGAAATATTCCTATGCCTTCATCGTTATGCCTGGCGGAGCCGGTACCATGGACGAAATGTTTGAGACGATGACGCTCATTCAGACGGGAAAACTCAAAGGTTTCCCGATTATTCTGATGGGTAAGGAATACTGGCAGCCGCTGATGGATTTTGTCTATCGAATGGCCGATGAGGGGATGATCAGTCCGGAAGATCCTGAGTTGATATTCTTCACAGACGATGTTCAGGACGCTGTCGCCCACCTCCAACGGCATGCGGTGCGGCAGTTCGGCTTGCGGAAAAAACGCATGCCTCATCCAATCCTCGTGCTCGGGGAAAAACCGGTCGTCTGATAGATTCTTATTAATTTGGCTTTCCTAAGCCAGGACCCAAGCTAGCAAAATCCCTCGTTCCTAAATCCATCATGATTCACCCACCGAGAGAAGATGCTGCTGCCGTCGAGAAATCTGGTGAATGCATGTCGGCAGATGTCCGCAGCTTGTTCGAGAATCCCGACTCATGGCAGGTGTTTGCTTCGGGCCATGCGGAAGGACGGATTTCGCGGGTCGAAGTGCCGGGTGGAAATTCAGGAGTGCGCTTGGATTATGATTTCCACGGTGGCGGGGGATTCATTGCGATGAGGCGGGTGATTTCTCTCAAATTGCCGGACACCTTTGAGATCGGGTTTCTTTTGCGCGGTGAAGGTTCGCGCAACCATTTTGAATTCAAGGTGGCGTCTCCGGGTGGTGCAAATGTCTGGCGGCATTTGCACCCAGACTATCAGCTTCCGCAAGAATGGATGGATTATCGAATTTCAGAGCGGGAATTGCCCTTTGCGTGGGGGCCCGCAGGTGGCGGTGCGCCATCCGAAATCGAAGCGTTTGAAATTGTCATCGCGGCGGGTCCCGGCGGCAAGGGGAGCCTTGAACTAACGACCGCTTCACTGGAAGATCAAACTCTCCGCGCGCCGCAATGGGTCCGGTCTTCCAGTCATCTAGCAGGCTACCCGCCAGAGGCTGCTTTCGATACCGACCCGCTCACCGAGTGGCGGTCCGCGCCCGATGATATCCAACCTTGGTGGTCGATCAATTTTGGTAGAAACCTGCGTTTCGGCGGCTTGGTCATTGAGTGGCCCGTTCCGTTACCTCCGCGCGCCTATCAGGTCACTTTTTCTCATGACGGCATCTCATGGGAACTCCTTCATCGGGCGACTCATGACCTTGGAAAAAAAAGTTATATCTCCGCGCATGGAGCGCTGGCCCAGTATTTAAGGGTCAGCTTTGACAACGCCGGGTGCGCCGCCTTGCGTTCGCTCTCGATGCGACCTGACGCGTTTTCCAGCAGCCCGAACGAATTCATTCACTCGCTAGTCGCCGATTTTCCACGGGGTTGGTTTCCCCGCTATTGGTATCGCGAGCAATCTTATTGGACGCCGATCGGCAGTCCGGAAGGGAAACGCCGGGCCTTAATCAATGAAGAGGGCATGGTCGAGGTGGATGAAGGTTCATTCTCGTTGGAGCCATTTGTGATAACTCAATCCGGTCTCACCACCTGGGCGGATGTGAAAACCAGCCGAGCCCTAGAAACAGGCGGTGCACCGCTGCCTCGTGTGTCGTGGCATGCGGATGGTTTTCGCCTCGATATTCTGCCATGGGTCGATGGTCGGAGTGATGATCTAACACTCCATGTGACGTATCGGCTCAAGTGTTCGAAATCCCCTCAAGGCGGACGGCTCATTGTGGCCGCGCGGCCTTTTCAGGTGAATCCACCATGGCAGGCATTCCGAAATCTTGGTGGTCGCAGCTCGATCCAACGGGTTTTGTGCGCTGGCGGCAGTCTCAGCGTCAATGACCGTAAAATCGTGGCCACTCCTGTGCCAAGCACCTGCGGGGCAGCGATGTTTGAGGAGGGTGGAGTGCTCGGATTTCTATCAATCGGAGAGATGCCTGCACGAGTCAGACTTGAGGATGACACCGGTCTAGCCTCCGCAGCGATGGCTTGGGAATTTCCACCGGGCACGACCCAGCTGGAGGTTACGGTTTCGGTGCCTTACTTCGGCCGTATCAATGAGCCTACGGAAAACGCGCGGCGTAAGGCACTCGCCCACTGGAAGAGAAAGCTTAAATCCGTTATCTGGCAGGTTCCTGCCTGCGCGGTTCCGGCGTTCGATTGTTTCCGCACGGCGGCCGCCCACATTCTAATCAATCGGGACGGACCCGCCATCCAGCCGGGTCCGCGGCGATACACCCGGTCTTGGATTCGCGATTGCGTGATCATGGGGGCTGCGCTGGCCAAAGCGGGTGTGCCCGCCGCATTGCACGATTTTCTAACATGGTATGCGCGGTTCCAACGTGAAGATGGATTCGTTCCCTGCGTGGTGGATCGCGATGGGATTGATTGGCTGGTAGAGCATGACAGCCACGGCCAATTTTTGTGGGGAATCCGCGAGGTCTTCCGCAATAGTGGAGATCGGAATTTCCTGCTGGATTTGCTGCCTTATGCGCACAAAGCCGCCGACTATCTAATCGTTCTCCGCAAAGAACGCATGACGAATGAATATGAGGCCGGCGAACGGTCGGTTTTCTACGGTCTCTTGCCGGAATCCGCCAGTCATGAAGGCTATCTTGCGCATCCCGTGCATTCCTACTGGGATGATTTCTGGGGCGTTCGCGGCCTTGAAGCGGCGGCTGACTTAGCAGAAACGGTGGGTATGAGCGCGGACGCTAAACGGTGGAGAAAGGAAGCAACTTGTTTCCAAGGTGATGTGCTTCGGTCAATCGATAAAGTCATAGCGAACCAAAAACTCGCCTACATTCCGGGTTCGGTCGAGTGGGCGGATTTTGATCCTACGGCAACTTCCAATGCGATCGCGATGCTGGATTTTGCAGACGCACTGCCGGATGGCCCCTTGCATGCGATGCTCGACACATATCTCGATGGTTTCCGCCGTAAACATCGCGGTGAAATGCAGTGGAACAACTACACCGCGTATGAAATCCGCATCATCGGAGCATTCGTCCGTCTCGGGAAACGTGACATCGCCAACGAATTGCTAGATTTTTTTCTATCAGATCGACGCCCGCGCGAATGGAATCAATGGCCTGAAATCACTTGGAAGGATCCTCTTTCACCAGGCCACCTTGGCGATGTGCCGCACACATGGATCGCGGCGGAATATTTGCTCGCGCTGGCCTCGATGGTCGCCGCCGAGCGTGAGTCATCCGCCTCGCTCGTGCTGGCATCCGGAATGCCGTGGGCATGGATTTCCGAAGAATCCGGTTTTTCCGTTAGCCAATTGCCAACGCGTTACGGCCCGCTGGATTTCCGCATCCATGCCACCAGCGATGAGCTGATCCATGTTGAGATCGACGATACGATCACGATACCGCCTGGGGGCCTCACTATGGTCCCGCCGCTGCCGGAGGGGAAAAGGATTTGCTCGGTCATTTCGGCGAATGGGAAGGCCGGGGCGTGTGTGAATACGGGCGATGAGATTCACGTTCACGCGTTGCCCTGTGTGGCGGAAGTTCGACTGACTGACCGTTAACTTGATCACCGCGAATCCCCATCGCCAAGGCTATCAAGCTGGGGGCAACCACGGGTATTAGATTTGATTTCAACGCAAATGGACGCGAATTTTAAGATATGATTTCACAGCCATCCCATAGGCTACGCATGGCGCGCCAAGAGCCTTGAACTTACAAGGCTATGAGAGGTTTCTGGGGGGATGCCGATTGCGACTATTCTTGGAATCGCAGAAGCACATAGATCAACAGCGCCGTGTAAACCTGCCAGCGCACGGCGTTGGCGCTGTGGCTCAGGAAGCTGCCGAGCTTGAGGCTCTGCTTGACCTGTTTGAAAAACACCTCGATGTCCCAGCGGCAGCGATAGAGGTCGCACACCGAACGCGGGCTCCACGCGAAGTTGTTGCTAATAAAATCCATGCGCTTGAGTTCGCCATCGACCTCCACCCACGCCTCAACCCTGCGGACCTGCATGCCCTTGTGGCGGCCCTTGAGCGAAACGATCTGGTCCTTGAGAATGCCGTCGTGCCCCTTGGAGAGGTTTTTAACCACATGGAATTTCATGTTGTCCTTGGCCCGAGCACCGACCAGAACAACTTTTCGGCAAAATCAGCGCTCCGGTTCTTGTTTGCGTGGGAAGGGGTGTTGCGGGCGGGGATTGTGCAGGATCCGGCGGAGTATCGCTGGAGCAGTTATGGCGAGGCGATGGGGGCCACTTCATACGGTTGGTGATTGAGTGACACTGAACTCGTCAGAGATCTCCATACGGGGAAAATACGGTCTGGGTCCGTTCATCTCACCCGTGGGTTTTGGAATGCTCTTCACTTGCTATTGGCTTTGGCAGATTCCAGGCTGCCGACAGTCATTCGCCTAACTTTCCGCTAAGCACAATCCCACAGCCAAACATGAAGTTTCCGCCCTATCTCATAGTTGGCGATAAAGTATCCATCATCTCACCTGCGGGAAGTATCGGGGGAGCGGTGATTGAGCGGGGAGCTGAAATCCTGCGGCGACAAGGTTTCAGGGTGAAGATTGGCAAGCATGCATTCGATGAAGACGGTGTGTTTGCCGGCACCGATGCGGACCGGGCGGCAGACATGCAAAAGGCCCTTGATGACAAGTCGATCAAGGCGGTTTTCTTTTCCCGTGGTGGTTACGGCTGCCTAAGAACCCACCTTCATCTGGATTGGTCAAGGTTTCACCAACACCCGAAGTGGCTGGTGGGATTTAGTGACAACACTGTTTTCCACTCCTACTTGTCTGGCCAAAAAACCGCATCCATTCATGGAGTGATGGCCTCATCTTACGAGAAGGATGGAGAGCTCACAGACAGTTTTTTGAAACTGGTGGATCTGCTGTCAGGCAAAAAAGTGGATCTTGTGGTGCCTTCCCATGAGTTGAATCGCATGGGCGAGGCCACGGGAGTTCTCAGCGGAGGAAATCTATCGATACTCCAGAGCTTGCGCGGAACACCACTGGATTTGAAACCGAAAGGAAAGATCCTGTTCATCGAAGACATTCATGAACTCAATTACCGCATCGACCGCATGATGCAGAACCTCAAGGCGGGCGGTGTGTTGGAGGAGATTGCCGGGCTGGTGGTCGGATATTTCACAGGCATGAATGATGGTGCCGCACCATACGGAAAAACGGTCTTAGAAATCATTAGGGAGGCGGTGAATCCCTATGACTATCCGGTCGTGTTCGGATTTCCGGCCGGCCATGAATTGCCCAATCACCCGTTGTTGTTGGGTGGCAATGTCACGCTCGAGGTATCCAGTAACGGTGCGCTCATCCGAAATCATCACAGGTGAATTGACAGTTCACGCTGAGGCATTTTGCGAGTTTGCAGAAGTTCTTTCATCGGGAAAAAGTGGCTAGAGTGAAAATGGACGCGAGGGCGAGGAAAACGCCGAGAAAGAACACGTCCCAAAATCGGTTTGAGCGTCGGGTTTCAGGATCATAATAGGTGAGCTGCACTACGACACGGCTTAACCAGAAAAGCGCAAAGAACCCGCACAGCACTTTTCCCATGCGATCCTTCAGCAGCAGTTCCGGCCAACCGAGGCAGAGCAATGCCAAGCTCGCGATGATGGAGACGATGTAAGCGCAGTGAACGTAGAACACTTGCCTGACCAAAACTGCTGAGCCCGCGAGATTTGAACGGTAGTTGAATCTTTTGGCAGCCACGAAATTTGCGACCACCAACCCGGTTAATATCAGGCCTGCGAGGCGAAGGGTGGTTCCTAGGATGAATGGGTTCATAAAGGCTTACTTGTTTTCGCAGAATTCGTTGGGGCATTCGGGTGTCTGCATGCGGTGAAGATTTTCATGCACTTCGTTGTTTTTTCTCCTGAAGAACACCTTGCTGAGGCTATGCCGATTCGAGGCGAGCACACGGCAACCATGAATCGCGACAGATAATAATCCCGGACTCGCTAATTTTTTTGCCGCTGCTTGGTGGTTCGCGCAGCTATAGACACACAGAACCCAGGCTTCAGCTCCGCGATAGATCTCGTTCTGGCATGTTCTTACAATCATCTCACGCGCCGGATCGAGTGTGCCGATCCCAGGGAAAATTTGTTCCGCCTGCGGGGATTGATACGGGATGAATTCAATTTGATACGCGCGTGGCTGACGGTTGACCCATTCATGAAAACTGCAACACATGCCACAGCGCCCATCGTAAAAGACCTCGATTTTTTGGATCTGCTCGGGTAGTCTCATATTCGTTTCTTTCCGTGTTTTCAGTAAATACTGAAAACACGGAAACGTAAAGACAAATTTTGACGGCGAGACAGGTAGAGGCCGCGAATGACCCAAGGAAGGAGGCGACGGAAGCCAAAGACACAGCATCCGGATCGCGATCAGCCATCTCATAAACAGTCTCGGCGAAGTCCCTTTATTCTCTGGAAGCGGCTTCAGGTACATCGTCAGCAATCCGCTTGCGCTTCGGAGCAGCCAACAGGGCGACAACAAGAAGAATTACCGCAAGACCAACTCCGTAAAACATTTTCCTTTGAACGGATTTCGAGTTTGGCGGCTCAGGAGCGTTCGGGGGTGTTTCGGAGAGCATGGTCGCCGATTGAGTTGAAGGTCCTGCCAAATGATCGAGGGAGGCTTACATCCAGGACTGGATGCGCGGTATGCATGTGGAAATCACCTCCACCTGCAATCAGGACTCTATCGTCGATCGTGTTTTATATCAATACAATCATCGCCTGTGCCACTCGTTTCGCGATGCCTGGTGTTTCCTTCTGATTCCTGCTTGCCCGCAGCATCACAGTCGCCATAGTGTCAGCCCATGAAACGCAGAACCTTTCTTGCGGGCGTGGGTGGAACCGTCGGAGCCATGGCTGGAGCCGCCGAAATCGTATCTGGCGGCAAAGTTTCCATCGACCGCCGCCCGCTCGGGAAAACCGGGCGTTCACTGCCGATCGTTGGCTATCCTTGCCTCGCGCTGAAAAATGGCGACCAGAAATTAGCTACCGAGGAGCTCCGCAAGGCATTGGACAGCGGGGTCGATTATTTCGACGTCGCTCCTGCCTACGGCAAGGACGGTGAATGCGAAATCAAGGCCGGCGAGGGGCTCAAGGGGGTGTCGCGCGACAAGTATTTCCTCGCCTGCAAAACCCAGAAAGACGACGCGAAGGAGGGTCGCATCGAACTCGAGCGATCGCTCAAGCGCCTCAACACCGACCACTTTGATCTCTACCAACTCCACTGCCTTCAGCGGGAAGACGAAGTCAAACAAGCGCTTGGGCCCGGAGGCGTGCTTGAGATGATTCTTAAAGCGAAGGAAGAGGGGAAGATCCGGCACATTGGATTCTCCGCCCACACTACGGAGGCTGCGCTGGCTGCGATGAACGGCTTTGATTTCGATTCCTGCATGTTTCCCATCAGCTTCGTCGAGTGGTTCAAGACCGGCTTCGGCCGTGAGGTGGCCGACCGAGCCTTGGAGAAAGGCGTTTCCCTCATTTCCATCAAGCCAGTTTCACGCGGTCGCTGGCCCGAGGGTGTAAAGAAAACCTACGATTGGTGGTATCGTCCGCTCGAAGAGGAAAGCGAATACCAACTCGCCATGGACTGGGTGCTGTCATTGCCCGGCTTGGTTTCCACGCTGCCGACCAGCTACTTTGATGTTTTCGGCAAAACGGTGGCCGCCGCGCGCAAATTCCGGCCCATCCAGCCCGCCGGCCTGGACTCCCTCAAGGCCTTGGCCCAAACCTGCGCGCCCATCTTCAAGCCCGGTCCTATCGACGAAAAACGCGCCGCCGCCTTCCTCGATTTGCCGGAAAACCAGCGCTACCCGTCGCGGATGTCACAACGCAGGGCCGGGGTGTGATGGCGCGTGGTGGGCGTGCCCGCCGTGCCGCTGACCCTTTTTTGCTTGATTCCTGATTTTCAGGCCTTTAAGTAGCCCGTCCTGTGACCGAGCACCACGGCTCCAAGCAGGTCTCACTTGAATGACTCAAAACGATGAACCTGACCCGGAACTTCAAATCCGTGGCCCTGGCAATCGCCGGCGTCCTGTCTTTCACTGGTTGTGCAACCAGCGGAAACACTCAATCCAAATCCAAAGATTCTGAGCTCCCAATCCAATCGGTCCAGCACGGCAAAGCGTCGTGGTATTCGATCCGAACGAACTCCGGCACCCGCACTGCGAGTGGCAAGCGACTCTGCGATCACGGTGCCACTGCGGCCCACAAGACATTGCCGATGGGGACCAAGGTGCGCGTGACCAATCAAAGCAACGGCAAATCCGAGGTCGTAACCATCACGGATCGAGGTCCATACATTCGTGGACGGATCATTGATTTGACGATTGGTTGTGCTGAACGCCTCGGTTTTCGCCAGCGCGGCGTGGCTCCTGTAAAAGTTGAGGTTCTCGGCCACGTCAAACCCGAGCGTAAATAGCCCGGGTTTATTTCAGCAAGCGCCGTTCGATGTCGGTGAGCACGGCATCCGAACAGAGCATCAACGGATGTAAAAGCACTCCGAACTCCAGGTTTTCCGCTCGGTCCCAGACGGAATGGGTCGGCGGCAGAATGATCAGGTCCAGTGGAGTGCGGTAGGAAACTAGCGGCATATCTCCGAGTTTTGACTGCGTGTTGCTGAGGTCGGTGAGAAATTGGCTGCCGGGTCGCATTTGTTCAGCCCCTTTGCTGGGATAACACCATGCGGCACCGGTGCCTTGGTGAGGAGATGAAATGGTGAACAGCTTATCGCAACGAGCGGCACCGTCGAGGTTCTGCAAGTAATACCTGCTTACCAAACCGCCCATGCTGAAGGCGATGATCGAAATCGGTTGGTCGGTGCCATAGGCGGTATCGATATCTTCTTTCAGGCGTTGGGCCAATCCTTCCAGCCCGCCCCGGCCATCGCTGGGCCGCAATTTCGGAATCAAACACTGAATGTTTTGTTGTTCGAGGCGTTTTTTGAGGGTGCGAAAACTCGATCCAGTTTCCAAGAAACCATGCACCAAGACCACCCTGCCGACTGGATTTTCAAGGGGTGGATTCGCAGCACGGAATTTTAAAGTTTGTGGATTGCGGGCCATGGCGGTGCTGGCGGCTAGTAGGCTGGCGATCGACGAAATCAAGGTGGTGAGTTTCATGGAAATGTGGGTTTCAGCCGGGAGGCCAATCAAGTTTGCGTCCGCCTAGCAGGTGGATATGCAGGTGTGGCACGGCCTCGCCGCCATCGAGGCCGTTGTTGATCACCAAGCGGTAGCCGGACTCCGCGACGCCTTCACTGCGAGCGATCTGTGCGGCAGTGACGAGCAAGTGGCCAAGCAACCGCTCATCCGACGATTGCGCCAAGCCGATGCGGGGCAGTGGATTGCGTGGCACCACGAGGATGTGCATCGGTGCTTGCGGGAAAATATCGCGGAAGGCGAGGCAGAGTTCATCCTCGTGGACGATATCCGCCGGGATTTCTCGATCCCGGATTTTTTCGAAAAGCGTCTTGTCAGGCATGCGCCAAAAACATGGCAGATTCTGGGCAGGGTGCAAGGGTTTGAAACCCGAGGCTCGAAATGTCGGCAAAAGAATTTTCAAGAGGCGTCATGATTTAAATGGGAAAAAACTTGCCGCCGTGAATTTTTACGTCTCTTTAACAAGCATTGAAAGTGCCGCATATTTACACCGTATTCAAGGACGCTGCCAAAACCTTTGGATTTGAGAAAATCCGCCCGACTTTTGATCTTTTGAAACATTAAGCATGATCGATCCATTCAAGAACATTCGCCTCGGATCCTCGGCCTGTCGCATTCTAAAATCCGCCCTCCCGGTTTTGCTTTTGACGTTGTTGTTAGTTCCTTCAAATGTGCTTGGGGCTGGGCAAGCGGGAGAAGAAATCCTCTACCCGGGCGAGGCATTCGCCAAGCTGGATACCTTTGAAGCGGTAAATCTGGAGGAGGCGGATAAGAAATTCTCTGCGGGTGATGTGAAGGGTGCATATGCCTCCTACAAGGCGTTTTCCTTCGAGTTCCCCAAAAGCAAGGCCATGGCCTATGTGCAACTCCGCTTGGGCCGGTGTCTGCACAAGCTCGACAAGCGCTTGGCTGCGATCAAGGCCTATCAGGATGTCGTCGACTATTTTCCGGACGATGTGCGACATGCCGCGGCTGCTCTTTATTACATCGGTGAATGCCACAGCCAGAATGGAGATGCGGAAAAGCAGGCATCGACCTGGGCGAAGCTCGTGAAGGATGATGGGTATGTGACTCAGCCGAATTCCGGCACGGCTCTGGCGTATTTGGGTGCGGAAATGCTCAAGCTCGGGAAGTTTGCCGAGGCCGCCGAATACCAATGGCGCACGGCGGTGGCCTTCCAGAAAACCAACCACGGAGCGGCGGCTGCGGCGCGCAAAGCGGTGCTCGAGCATTTTGCCGTCCGCTCACCCGACCACGACAAACTCAAGGAGTTTTTTGTCGCTGCGAGTGGGTTCGACGGGTCGGGTCGCAACACGGACAAACCGGAAGAGAATGGTGGCTATTGGTTGACTGTGTTAGATTCGGCGCTTGGCAGCAAGGATGCGGCGGTTCGCGAAAAAGCCTGCGCCTATTGGAGCGCGAAAATGGGGGACCGTTTTACCGATAACGACGCACTCCGCAAGCAGTGGTTTGACGCCCTGCTCGCCCATGAAAAGAGTGTCGAGGGTTGGGTGGCCCGCTTGGAGAAACAATTTGCGACCAAACCGGTTTCGCTCGATCGAATCCTCCAGTGGTGTGCCTACTACAAAGCGGACCCGAAGCGTCGTTCGGCGTTTTTCTCCACCCATGCCAAGACCATGTTGGCTTCGATGAAGCCGGACGATCTAATGCAGCTTGTGGGCAAGTTGCGTGCGAATCATCTGGAAATGAGTGAGGAGGCCCGCACCGTTTTGCGTTCGATCAAGCTGGCGGATCTCGCCGATCCTGAACTAGTCCGCTACGCCAATCTCGCAGCATACGATCAAACCGAAGAGGAGGTGCTGGGCATCCTGGCACGGGTGAAGGACAAGCTGCTCGCCACCAAGGCGCGTTTTGACTACTACCTCAGCCGCAGCCACAAGAACCGTCCATTCATGGAAAAAGCCCTAGTGGAAATTCCGGAATTGATGAAGTCGCCTAAGTATGCGGACGGGTTGGTGTGGACCAAAGCCAACTTGCTGCAGGGGGTGGGTCGCTATGAAGATGCCATTAAGGTCTATCGTGAAGCCAATCGTCAGCCGGATTCCACTTGGGAGATTTCCAACTGTATGGTGGCCCTCAAGCAGTTCGATCAAGCGATCAAAACCGTGTCCGAGCTTGAAGCCGTGGGTGGTCCGACCGCAGCCCAAGCCAGCCTTCGGGTTGCAGACATCCATCGGGTTTCCGGCGACAAGGGCCGTGAGGTGACCCAACTCCGCACGGTGCTCAAGCGCTACCCGAAGAGCGGTCAATCCAGCGAGGCGCACAACCGTCTGGAAAGCTATGGCGTCAAGCTCACCGGCGGCGAGGCGGAGGCGAAAGATTGATTTAGAATCATGAAAGAATCCTCCACCTGATGCCGTTGCATCTCCTTTGTGTCCTTTCTGCAAAACCGCTCTCTCCTGATCCCTGATTTTCCATTCACCATGACCCATTGCATGAATCAATTCACCCGGACAGCAGGTGGCCTGTTGATGGCCTCTTTATTGGCTGCCGGAACCGGATCCGCCCAAGAGAAGAAAGAGGAGGCGCCGCCCGCCCGCAAGCAAGCGGCTTCCGAAGTCGATCCCCAAGCCCGACAGCTTTTCGACAAGGCCATCGAGTTGATGGAATACAAGCAGTATGAGCGGGGATTGGCCATGCTCAACACCGTGGTGCGCGACTACCAAGGCACCATCATCGCCCACAAGGCGCACATGGCCATGGGCAAGCACCACCTTGATCAACGGGCGACCTCTGAGGCTTTAAGCCACTTCATGTTGCTCACCCGTGTGGTCGCCCCCGAGCCGGGCGAGAAACAGTCCGAGGAGATGCAGGAACTGTATCATGAGTCCCTCTTCCAAGCTGGATTTGCCCAGTATCAGGCAGGCCAATACTCCGCGGGCTTTCCGTTGTTCCGCCGCCTCACCGAGATCGCCGGTAAAACCAAATGGGCCAACCAAGCGTATTTCTACATCGGCATGAGCCATTACCGGATGGGGAACTGGAACAAGGCGATCGACTCGCTGTCACTGGTCGGCACCGAGGTGGAAAGTGCGGAAGGCGACGACCTCGGCCGCATCGAGATCGGTCAGCGTTTTTACGCAAAAATCTCCGATGCCGACATCCCGGTCATGCGCAAGCTCGGTCAGGAAGTAGAGGCTACGGTCAAGGTGAGCAGTGGCGATGTTGAGGTGGTCAAGGGGGCTCCTGTCCCCGGCAAAACCGAGGAGATGCTCGCGTCGGTGCCCACCGCCCTCGGCACCGCCAAGCCCAACGACGGACTGCTGCAGATGGTTGGCGGCGACACGCTTGAAGTCACTTATCTCGATGACAGCACGCTCGACGGGAAAAAAGGCGTGCCCCGCACCGGCAAAGTCCGCGCCGTAAGCACCGGCACCGTCGGGTTTTACCTCGGAGACAACTCCACGCCTGCTTACGTTGCCTATCCAGGGCAACCCCAGGTGGTCATCCTTCGCGACGCCGATCTTGATACCTCGCCGGGTGCGGAAACCGTCACGGTCGTGGTGAAGTCACTCTACAAAGTCGAGGAAGACGCAAAACCCACGGAGGGCGATGCGCTCGACATTTTCGCTCTCGATGAGAGCGAGGAAGACAAGTGGACCGAGCGCGACAGTGTCACTATCACGCTGACCGAAAGCGGGGAGGGGAGTGCGATCCGCACGGGTCTGTTCATCGGCAAAGTCCAACTTGCGCCATTTTCCGAAGGCGCTTCCATCGACAAGTCTGATGCCACTCTCCACACGGCGGAACTCGATGAACTCTCGGTTTCCTACACCGATAAAATCCACCTTTATGGCGACGACGAACGCACCAGCGAGACGCGCGTCAAGGTGTCTGGTTCGGTAAACTCCGGTGTGACCGCCGACCAATATGTGGTTTTCGAAGAGCTTCTCAAGGCGCGCAAAGGAGCGGTGGAAGCGGAAGCGCTTGTCGGGCTGGGTGCCATCTACAAGGACATGGGCCTCGACCAACGCGCCGGCCAGCGCGCGGGTGAAGCTCTCGAAAAAGTGGATCCGGTCATCATGAATCGCGAAAAACTGCCCGGTGAGATTGTGGAGCAGGCATTCAAACTGAAGTGGGAGAGCGAACTCCTCAAAAACGACTTTGTCGGCGCGACCGCCACTTGCCTTGCCTTCAACCGTTTGTATCCCGAATCCGTGCTTGCCGACCAGGCTCTCATGACACTCGGTCGCAGTCTGACTGACCGCGGGGAGTTCAAGCAGGCTGTCGATGTGTATGGTCGCGTCCTACAACTCGAAAACCCGATCTCTGCGGCCGAGGCACAATTCCGCATCGGCGAAACCCTCCAACGCGAAGCCGAGCAAATTGCCGCCGCCGAGGAGGAGCACAAGAGCAAGTGGACTGCCCAAGGATTGACCAAGGCCACAGCACTGCAAAACCGCATGAGCCCTGCGATCAACGCCTATACCAAAACCTATCAGACCTACCCGGAAAGCTCGTTTGCCGCCGAGGCTTTGGGCCGGGTGGTTCGTCACTACGTGGAAACCGAGAGTTTTGCCCAAGCCGCCGATTTGTTAGCAAGCGCGTTCACGGATTATCCGGATGCCGCATTCCTCGACGAGATGCTTCTGTTGTGGGCAAACGTTGCCTTCCGGATGGGCGACAACGAGACGGCAAAGTCGAAACTGCAGCAGCTGATCTTCGATTATCCGTCGAGCCAGTACGTGGCTGAAGCACGCAAGAAACTCGCTGGTCTTAGCGGTGGGGAGAAAGAAGCCGGGGAATGATCACGCGCCACCATACCATGACCCGGATGACCCGATACGCTGCGCTTCTTTCAGGCGGATGTGCCGCCTTGCTCACCTGCGCATCTGCAGCCCCCGCTTCTTTCGAGGCACAGCGCAAAGTGGTCGCAGCAGCCGTAGAAATCCAGCCCGAAACAGCCATTCTGGAGCTGCTCAAGGCCGGCACGGCGGAAAATCTACCTGCTCCCGCCGCCTCACTCGCCGGCGAATGGTTGCGCCGCAACCTCCCGAAAAATCCATCCACCCTATTCCATGCGGCGCGCGCTGCCGAACTTTCCGGCGAGTTGAAAAACGCTGTCGCCTACTACCAGCAGGCAATTAAGCTTGCCGATCCGAAATCCGCAGAAGCGGGAGAATCCATCACCGCGGTCCACACCCTCCTGATCTATCGCCTTGAAGACATCGCCAGTGCGTATGTTTTCGCTCAAAACGAGGCTGAGCGGCTTTCCGTAAATCCCGCCTTCCGGCAGTTTGACAGCTGGTTCCTGAATGAGGCGGTCAAGCGCAATGATCCCACAGCCTTGGCCAAACGTCTGAATGCCAGCATTGCCGCCGGCGTTTCTGCGGATCTTCTCAACATCCAATACAGCCAGTATTTCCTCTGGTTACTGGAGTCGGTCGATGGTTACTGCGATCAACCGGGCAAGGCCCCGCTCTCCCAAGACCTCTACGATGCGATCAAGGATCTTTGTGAAGTGATGACGCACAGCGAGGATTTGAAACTCCGCCTCGACTGGGCTGTCTCAGTGAAGGCCTACAATCTATCAAGATTCGGCGATCAAACGAAACGCAAGATCGGCGTTCGCGGCGCTGGCAAGAAGCAACCAGGTAAGAAATCCGGCAAAAAGTCCAACGAAGGCGCGGTGGTGGAAGAAAAGAAACTTGAGATGGGAGATGATACCGTCCCGCCCATTGCCGAGGCATCCACACTTCTCGAAAAATATCCTCATTATGCGATGTGGGTGATGACCGGTTGGGCCGGGGGTGGAAACGGGCCGCATTATCGTGGTGATTTCAAAAAATACTGGCCGCATGAGGCCGAGGCCAAGATGGCGCCGATCCTCGCGGCTCTCTCCAAGCTGCCTCCGGCGGATGCGACAGAAGTGTTGTCTGCTGCGGCCAACGGCGGCTACGTCGGCAGCCCCGCAGTCTCGGAACTCAAGTCGGTGCAGGATTACCTGAAGGCGAATCCGGCCTTGTTGAGCAACCGGAATGGCGTGCTTGTTCTTGAGAAGGAATGGAACAAGCTGACTCTGGAAGAGGCACAGAAATTGGCGCCTTCACTCGCGCAGCTTGCCCATCCCCAGGCATCGCTGGTCCGTTCGATCGCGGCGGGCGGCAAGGATTTCGACAAGGTCATGGCCGCATTTCTCGGCCCCGAGGCCTGGCGTCTCGGCGCGACTGAGTTGAACGGATCCTACGCCGATTCGCTCTGGCATTACTGCGGCCGTCCGGGCGGCAACGAGAAGCGTGATGCGGAAATTGCAAGATCCAAGGCGTTGGCAGCAACGATCACCGTCGCTGATGCGAAAAAGGAAGACCCTGCCGATAAGCGCATCGCGGCGTTCCGGAACCTCTGGGCGGATTACAAGTCTCCCCAGCCGAAAATCCCTGCCGTGCGCTCGCGCTTGGTGGCTGTGATGAAATTCACGCATGAAGTCATTCCAGAACTGCTGAAGGATCCGAACCCCGAAGCCAGGAGCATGGTGCGCGATGCGATCGCCGCAGGGATCGAGGATGCCAAAGGATTGATCGAACTTGATGCACGGGCACGTGGCATCTCTTCCTCGGCCTATTCTCCATGGATCCAACGCATTGCCGCCACCTACGGCGACATCGAGCGGCTGAAGCAGCAAAGGAAGGAATGGTATGTGCCACACCCGCTCGAGCCGGTGCTGCGTGTCGCCGTGGCGGAACAATTGGCGAAGGGGAAAATCGAGCCATGGATGACGATGGCTTGGATCAACTTGCAGTTCCCCGAGAACAACGGCGAATCGGTGAAACTCATGCAGGCGCTGTTCCAGTCTCCGGCTTGGGCGACGATGCCGTTTCAAGTCCAGTTTGCCGCCCGCGAGTGGTTCAAGAAGGAAGCGATGACTCCGGGACAGGCTGCTTTTCTCGATGCGGCCAACCCGGCCCTTCTTTGCAAGGCTTTGACCGAACTCCCCAAGGAAGCCGATGCCGCCACCACTGTCGCCGCCCTCACCAAGACGATCGAAGGCTTGAGAAAATCCCCCGTCTTTAACGAAATCCAAGGCTTGGAAAATGTCGCCGCCATCTCCGACGCAGCCTTCGCCGATGAGAATCTTCACATGCTCTGTGTCGGACTCATCGACAAGCGTCTCGTCATCGAACCCACGCCGCTCTTCGGTAACCGCATTTTTGCCGCCCTCACAAAACGCAACGACCCCGCCGACCTGCTCCGCAGCTCCGCTTATCTCTGGCGTCACGTCGCCGTCAATCACGGCACCTATCCAGCCACGCTCGCTCTCGCCGAGTCCATGCTGGAAACCAATCCGTCCGTGTCCTATGCCTTCGCCAACGACGGCTTGGGCGTGATCGAGCGCCACGCTGGTGGCCACACCTGGTTCAAGGCCGATACCGATGTCCCCCGGCTCAAGTCGATCCGCGGCAAGGCGGCCATGAAGCTCGGTCTCGTCGTGATCCCCGTCGCGGAAAATCACCCGAACTATCCGGTCTATCGGTCACAAGTCGAATGGGTCGCTGGCAACGAGGACAGCGCGTGGAACCTCGTCCATTCCAACTGGGAGGCATTCACCACATTGCACCGGGAACTCACATTCTCCTACCTGATGTGGGTGCTGGACCGCACCACCTACTCGCGCGACGAGGCGGGTCAGGAGTTCCTCATCAAGTCGTTGCTCGCATGGGCGGGTGACAAAGACTCCCCCCTCACCGTTGCGGAAAAAGCCCGCGTCGACATGGCTTATGGCGACATCGCTCTGCACCGGGGGCAACTGCGCGAAGCTCACGAAATCTACAGCCGCATCCAGAAAAACCCGGCCTACGAAGGGTTGCCCGCACGCCATGAGGCTGCCCTGTGCCGCGTCCGCGCGGAACGCATGGCCAAAAACTTCGATGCCGCGCTCCAGACACTCACCGACCTCGAAATGGAGCGCATCCCGGAAATCTGGACCGAAGTCCGCTTTGCCCGAGCCGAAACCCGCTACGACATGGAGGAATTCGAGGACGCCAAGGACGATGTCGATTCGATTCTCGAACGCGACCCAAACCATCCCGACGCCCGGCTTCTGTTAGGCAAGGTTCAGCTTCGCCGCAAGAAACTCATGGAGGCCACCGAGGTCGAGATCGGCTCGGCCGCGGGCCAGTCCTCGCTCGTCCCGGGCGAAAACCTCAAGGTCACCCTCAGCGATCCCACACTCGCCGTATCTGGCGCGGGCACCGAGACGGAGGTCGTGGTGTGGGCGGTCTCCGGTGACAAGGAGACGTTTTTCCTCCGTCAGTTCGGCGACGAGAAAACCAAGTTCCGCGGCGAAATCCCCACCGCTCTTGGCGCACCCTCTCCCGGAGATGGCAAGCTCCAGATCATCGGCAACGACGAGGTGTTTTACGCCTACTCCGAGGAGTTCCGCCGCAAGATGAATCTAACGGATGAGAAGCGCGGAGGCCCGATCACCATTGGCTCCGATGCCGTCCTCATGGCATCCGCCCGCAAGCTTCTTACCGAAGCGGAACAACGCGTTGCTGACATGCAGGAGGTGATGGACGCTATCGGGGCCAAGGGAGGTGGTTCCAGCGCGGCCGCCAACGCCCAATGGGCCAATCGTGCGATCAGCGGCGGGGAGGATGAATCCGACAAAGCCAAACGCATCGATGCCATCGCCAAACCGGGCAACCCGCTCCATGTGCGCGTGGTGGATCCCGATCGCAGCCGCACTGCAGCTATCGACGAACTCACCGTGGCCGCCAGCGCTTCGAGCGGTGACTCGGTTTCCTCCATCACCCTCCGCGAGACCGGCACCCACACCGGTATCTTCGAAGGCACCATTTCCACCAAAGGCGCGCAAGCCCAGGCGCTCGCCGAGAACTCGGAGCCCGGGCGCTCGCCCAACATGGTGATCAGCCCGCGCACGGATTACCCGGCGTGGAAACCGGTAGCATCCAAAGGTGTCGCCCCTACATTCACGGTGGACTTCAATGACAATGTCCCGCTAGGTGAAATGAAAATCACCGCCAAGGAACCCGGAGCCAGGCTCAAGCAATTCTTCATCCAGACCGGCATGAACGCGGCAGACATGACCACCGTGGCGGCCTATCCGAAGAGTCTGATCAGTATCCAGAATCCGTGGAGTCCGTCGGTCACGGTCATGAACGACTCCGACCGCTTCCATAACACCAACGAGCGATCCGTGTATGACCTGGGTGAGATCGAGTCGCACCTGGATCGCGGATGGATGTCCCAGCAGTTTGCGGCGGGCGTCGCGGAGAATGTGGCGGGTCCGTCTGCGGCGATGACCGCTTCGATTCCCGCCAAGGTCAAGTGGTTGCGTCAGAACCAGCACCATAATTCGCATGTCATCTACCGCTTCCGGGGCTACTTCCACGAACCGGCCGATGTGACACGCCGTTTCAAGGTGGAGTTGGGTCCATACAAGGTTCCTGCAAACACCCACCCGAGTGTGGCGGATGCTCCCCAGTTCCTGCTTGCGGTGAATGGCAGGCCGATCACGAGCAAGGAGAAATTGAACCACCTGGAGGGCGAGATCGCCTTGCGGGCGGGTATTCATCGCTTTGAAATCTGGGCGACCGGCTGGGATTGCACGATTGGATTCGGACGCACGGTGAAACTTCTATCCAATCTTGAAGCCCCCGAAGCACTGGTGGAGTGCCCGGATTCGTTCTTCGATCCTTCCAAATTTCCATCCACTCTTGTCGATCACCGCAACAGTCCGGCTATGATCGAATCCGCCGGGGATGGGGAGTTCCGCGTGAAATTCGCCAAGGATTCCAAGGCCCGCATGTTCCGCCTGCTAGTCGTCGGCCATGAAGGTCCGGTGCCCGCTCTCAACAAGATCTCCCTGACCAAGCCCGACGGCGGGATCATCCTACCGGTTGCCAGCGACTTTGCCGAACTCAACAAGAATGATACGCTGGAAATGCTCACCGGCGATAAGATCTACGTCCGCTACGTGGACGATCGCTTTGTCACCAAATCCAAGCAACGTCACGAACGCATGCTCTCGGTCGCCTTCACGGATGCCCGCATCGAATTCGCCGACATGGAGCCGCGCTTCGATTCGCGTCACAACGAGGACCGGCCGTATTACGAGAAGCTCATCCGTTTCGCCCACGACAAACCGCTCACGCTTGCCATTCACGATGCCGACATGGACTCCACCGTGAATCCGGACAAGGTCAAGGTGACCATCGATACCGATGCGGGTCCCCATGCTTTCGATGCCGTTGAGACAGGTGATTCCACCGGAATTTTCAAACTGGTCATCACCCCGGTGAAAGGCTCCGCCACGGGGGACCAGGTCACGGTCGCGCAGGGAGGCAAGATCTCGGCCACCTACATCGACGAAGAAAACAACCGGCCGGGAGTGCCCGCGAAGCGTGTCACGAACATTGACCACGCCGCATTTGTCACTCCGCAAATCGTTCTCTCCCACTCAACGGTTACTCCCATTGCCGAAGCTGCGAAGGTCGTTCCGCTTGTCAACGGATTTGAGCGCATGACTTCGGAGGACCACGTGGGCCCGCGTGCCATTACCGAATCCATCCAGCAACGGTGGGCGCACCAGCAAACCATGCTTCCCACCCAGAAGGCACCCGAGGGTGGATTCCAATCGGTCCTTGGCCAGCTTGTCGTCCTCGATGTCGTCGCTCCTCATCTGGCTCTCGGCGTGCGATCGGAGGTCGATATCTATGTCCAGAGCGATTCCAGCCGCCGCGCGGCAGGCGCATCACAAGGTGAATTCAATATCCAGGCACCCGGCACCGTCCTCCTGAAAGGACTTTTGGAAAGCAATTCAAGGCCAAGCGTCTTCACCGAGTGGCGCGGGGTTCCGATTCTTCCGATCTATCAGCCGACGTCAAGCTTCAGCCTCGATGACAACGCGGCAATGGACCGCTTCCGCACCACCGTTCCCATCATTCTCGGCGTGCTGCCTTCCTATGGTGCCCTTACGGCAGAGGAATTTTATGAAATGAGGAAGGAGGCCATGAACAAGCTGGATGCGGAAGCCATTCCCGATTCAATTTCTGGTGTCGTTGCGCGCCCTGGAGACAAGCTGCATTTCGGTTTCCGCTTCACGGATGCCGCTGGTGCCACCCAGTGGGTCACCGCATCTTCCAGCATCATCACCCACCCGGTGCTTGATCTCATGGATGCCGATTTCCGCGCGTCCATGACCAGCGCCTTCGTCGGCGAAACCCTCAACTTCCGCGTGGTGGATACCGGAGCCGACACGACCGATGCGCCGGATGTCGTCAAAGTCCTCATCCAGGCGAAGTCCGGTGCGAAGAAAACCATAGAACTCCACGAAACCGGCCCCCACACCGGCATCTTCAAGGCGCATCATGTTCTGGCCTATGCATCGACCGCGCCTCCACCAAGTCCCGCTCCTCCCGATGCATCCGGCGAGGCACCGTCCGCTGCGCCGGAAGATGGCCTGCCTGTCGTCTATGGGGACACCGTTGCCGCCCGCTACACGGATTCCAATGGGGTGAAATCCGACACCCGCATGGTCACGATCAGCAAGGGGGCGGACGGCACCATCGAACCGTTCTCCAAGCAATACGACGACCCGCAAATCGCCATGCGCACGCAGTTCTCGCTCGCGGAAGCCCATCTCGAACTGGCCAAGCGCCACCGTAAACTCAAGGAGCATGAAGCTGCGGCTCTTGGTTTCGAATCCGCCAAGCAGCTGCTCTCCAAGGCGATGGACCAGTTCACCGATCCGGAGACCCGGGCCCACGCGGAGTATCTGCTGGGCATGCTGACCATGGAGGATGCCGATGTCACGGAAGAGGCGGAACTCCGCGAAACCCGTTACCGCGCCGCGCTTTCGCGATTCCTCAACGTCACCGGGACCTACCCGCAAACGATCCATGCCTCCAAGTCGCAGTATCAGATTGCCACGATTTACGAGCGGCTCAAGGAACCGGAAATCGCCGCGCAGGAATATGTCAAGCTGGCCTACAAATACCCGGATTCGGAATTCCTCGCGATCTCGATGGCCCGCCTCGGCACCCATTTCCTGAAGAAGGCCTCCGAATACGAAGCCAAGGCGCAGCCACTGTTGGAAAAGGCCAAGGACGAGGAAAACAAGGACGCCGGTTTCGAAGGCGAGGCGCTCATGAAAATGGCTGTCGCCGAATACCTGAAGACGGCCAACATCTTCGGCCGCTTGCAGGAGCGCTTCCCGAGCGATCCACTTGCCGGGCAGGCCGGATTGCGCGCCGGCCAGTCGTTCATGCGCGCTGGCAAGAACCAGGATGCCATCGATGCCTTCCAGCGCGTCATCTCCGAGGAGGGATATGACGGCAAGACCATCCGTGCCCAGGCGATGTATTGGGCCGGCATGTGCTATCAGAAGCTCAAGCAACCGATGGCCGCCTACTCGGTTTTCAAACGTCTAACCTACGACTTCCCGGAAAGCGAATGGGCCGCAAACGCACGCGGCCAACTCTCCCAAGAGGGCATGCTGGATCTGGAAACAAAACTTGAGCTGGAACGACTGGAGGCCGAGAAATGATCATGATGGGGCGAAGCAATACTAACAATTGGGTGACCGGAAGCGCATGTCTTCTTGGTGCGTTCTGGCTGGCCGGACTACCGTCCATGGGTGCCGCACTGGACGACCGCATCAAGGAATTCAAGGAAGCCGGCAAACAGACGGAACCGGCGGTTGTGGCCATTCTGGATGCCGGTCTGAGCGAGGCCCGCTCCGCCCAGGCGCTCGCCGCCGTCAAAGCATGGTTATCCACCCAAGTGTCAACCAACGCGGATCTCATCCACAAAGCCGCCATGGTCGCCGAGCGCGGCGGGGATGCGACGATGGCCTCCAGCCTCTACCGCAAGCTGCTCATGCTGCCTCAACCCGACGGCAAACTTGCCACCGAGTCCCTAGCGTCCATGCACCGCCTGCTCACCAATCAGCTGGGTGATCCGGATGCGGCCTACCTGTTTCTCAAGCAGGAAGGCAAGAGGCTGCGCCCCATCGCCAACACCCGGCGCTACGACCGCTGGTTCCTCGACCGCGCCGCCGAGCGCCGCGATCTGGCGGGCATGGCCAACGGCCTCGCAGAGATCCACAGTGGTCAGGATCCCCTTGAGCCCTACGCCGCCGATCTTTCCAGGCTGCTGGGCGAAATCGAAACCTACCAACATACGTCTGAAGACGTGATCAACGGACTTCGTGCGCTGGCTGCCAGCCCGCGCATCGCTCCCGATATGAAAGCCCGCCTGCTCTGGGCGGCGGAGATCGCCCCTCTCTCGGTGCGCATGGCGGCTACCCTTCAGGACAAGCGGAAAATCAATGAAGCATCTCTAACTGATGCTCTAAAGGCGGCCGAGGCACTCGTTGCCGCGCTGCCCTTCGAAGGTTCCCTGCTGGTGGCCAACGGTTGGATGAATTTGAACATCGGACACACTCCTGATTTCACCAATGCCGTCGGTGTTGGTCGTGCCGCCAAAGCTGCGCCCATTCTCCAGGCACTGCGGACACTGCCGGCTGATCAAGCGCGGCAGGTGCTGGCTCACTCATCGCCAAAGTTTGGTGGCGGACGCCCGATCGCGCCCCACCTGTTCAGCATGCCTGAAATGCGCCTGCTGGCCGTCCAGGCCCCGCAGGTTCTCAATGCGCTCGATGCCCCGGATGTTCCGCTGCTAGATGCCTCGCTCACGCCCGCCGATGCTAAAATCCTGGCCCCATTGCTCGCCCGCAACCCGCACATCGATGCCGCCGTGATCCGCGTGTTCGCGTCGGATCAGCGCCAGTATGAGGCAGTGATCGATGCCATGGTGAAAACCGAAATGTGGCGCAGCGCCGACATCAAGTCGGCATGTCAAAGGGTTTGGAATGTCGGTCTCTTCGAGCGTGGCAAGGGCAAGGAAGAAGCTCCGGTCAAAAAGCATGCCAATCTCGACGCCCGCTATCAGACCCTGAGTAAACAAACCGAAAAGAAGGCAAGCCCCGCCGACCGCATGGCGGCGTTCAAATCGCTAACAGCGGATCTTTCATCGCCTGTGCCTACCATTCCCGGAGCGCTTTCGCTGTGGGGCGACCTTTTTGACAAGTCCCCCGCACCCGACACCGTGGCGATGCTCAAGGATATCAAGAACGAGGACCTGCTCCGGCTTGCGCTCAACCGGGCCACCTTCGGCAAAGCCGGACGTGTGCCATGGAAGCCGTTCGCTCCGGACAATCATACCCAATACCATCAGGCGGAAACCCGCAGGCTGGGAGCGGGTCTCATCACACACGCCGCCCAGCAACTCCGCGCGCAAATGGCCGCCGGTGCCTTGTCGGAAACAACTTTCGGACTCTGGCTTCACGCGGCGGATCCCAAAGACGACGAGATCAAGAAGCTCATCTCCGAACTCGTCGCATCTCCGGCCTGGCAGAAACTCGGCCCGCTCTACCGTGCCTCCGCTGCCGATGCCAACCGCTTTGGCGCGCTGGCATCTCCGTCGCCTGCCAGCCCGTGGACACCTGCGGCAGTAAGTAAAGAGTTGCTCGTGCTCCCGGCGGATGCCGCACCTGCCGCTGTGGAAGCCGCATTCAAGGCGGTTGCCACCCGCGCATCCCAATCCCCGATGCCGGTCGAAATCATCGGCCTGCAGAAAGTCGCCGCCTTGCCCGCGTGGTCCGATGAAACCCGCCTGCTTGTGTTATCGTTGTTCAGAGAGTTGGCCCCAACAGGGCCTCATACTCTCGCTCAGGGATATGAGCCGCTTGTCCTCCGCATCGCCAAGGATTCCGGCGATCAGCTGGATGCGCAGCAGTTGGAGCCCGTCGTTGGCGGTCTTTGGCATGCATCCAAGGCGACGGATGACCCGCGTTATTACCGCGGCTCCAACGCTCTTTCCGTTCTCGCGGAGAAGGCATTGTCGGGTGGTCAGGCTTCGCTCGCCATGTCCCTGGCGCGTGCCGGTTCCACAGGTGCGGTTGCCAAGGTGCTTGCCGCACGCGCGGAACCGGATGTCACGGCCATCACCGCACGACTGCGCACGGTTGCCGGCAAGGCGGCGGGTGACATCGGCTCGGTGGAAATCATCGTGGCCGAAACCGATCCGGCCTTTGCCATTCATAAATCCAATGCGGAATTCGCCCTCGGCAACGTGGACTCCGCGTGGCAGCTCTATCTGGAAAACGCCGCACAACTTGTTCCCGTGATGCGTTCGCTTCCCGTCGATTACTCGATGTGGCTGCTTGACCGCAACATCAAGGCCGATCGCGACCAGGACGCGGAAAACCTTGTCAAACAACTCACAGTCTGGGCCCGTGAAGCACCGGGCACACTCAGCGTGGAACAGGATGCGCGCTTGAAGATCTCCTATGCCGATCTCGCCTTCCGCAAAGGTGCCTTGCCGACTTCGCGCGCCTGGTATCGCAAGGTCGCCGAGGCCGCCGATTATGAAGGCACGGAAATGCAACTCGTAGCCGCCCTCGGCTCGGTCCGTGTGGACCGCGTCTCCAAAAACTTTGGTGCTGCCATGACCGAACTCGACAAGCTCATGAAACTCACCAACCCGGAGTTCCGCAAGCGCGTCCGCTATGCGCGCGCCGAGGTGCTCATGGATCAGGAAAGCTACGCCGAGGCGCTGGATGAAATCGAGCAAGTCCTGCGCCAGGAGCCGAAACATCCCGACGCCATGATCCTTCGCGGCAAGATCCACTATCAGATGCGCAAGCTGGTCGAGGCCAGCGAGATCGAACTCGGGCCTTCCCAGGACAAAACCGTCATCGTCCCCGGCGAGGCCGTCAAAATCAACCTGCGCGACCCCACGCTCAACGTCTCCGGCGTCGGCGCGGATATCGAAGTGGAAATCCGCGCGAAATCCGGCGATAGCGAGCGCGTCCTTCTCTATCAGCTCGGCGACAGCAAGGAGAAGTTCCGCGCCGAAGTCGCCACCGCGCTTGGACCGCCCACGCCCGGTGACAAGGTTCTGCAAATCCTCGGCGACGACGAAATCCGCTTCGGTTATTCCGATCGCTTCCGCGCCAAGATGAAGGATCTCCCACCTGATCCCGACATGGTCATCCACGTCGCGTCCGATGCGCGCCTCACCGCGTCCGCCGGTGCGTTCCCGCCTCGTGAGGGTGAGCGTCGCCTCGATATCGAGGAACTCGGGCTCTCCACCGCGCAGGCCGCACTCGGCACCCGTGCCGTCCGCCCGGGGAATCCGATCTACCTGCGCGTGACGGATCCCGACCGCAGCATCACCCCGAACATCGATGAAGTGTGGGTCAGCCTCCAAACTTCCAGTGGTGACGAAATCAGGAAACTCGTTCTCAAGGAATCCTCGCCTTTCAGCGGTGAGTTCGAAGGCTCCATTCCCACCAGCGGTGCCCAGGCCATGGCCTATGCATCGGACAATTCGCCTGGCCGCGATCCAAACATGGCGATCAGCAGCAAGGATTACCCCGGTTGGCAGGGCAACGTCGGCGATGCGGACGCGATCCACATGTTTGGAATCAACCTCAACGACAACGCCTCGCCCGGCAAACTCACCCTCGACAGCGGTGGTGCGGAGAATGAACTCACCCGCTTCATTCTCCAGACCTCGATGAACGGCAAGAATTGGGTCACCCGGGCAAGCGTGCCAAACGAAAACGAAGTCTGGGATGGACGTCCCCATGTCTCCTCGTTCCCAACCTTCGGCGCCAGGACATTCGCGGTTACCACACCGAAAAAACGTGAGATCCCCGCTGACTGGCATGAAGCGATGGATATCGCCGCGTCCCGCACTTCTGTTAGTTTCCTTGCCAAACACACCAAGAGCCTGTCGACGGAAAAGCTGCCTCTCGCGAGTCCCAGCCATCCAGCGTATGGCGTCCTGTTCCGTTACCGCGCCTTGTTCCATCAACCATCCGCCGCCATCCGCCGCTTCCAACTCACCGGTTGGCCAGCGATGACATTTGGTGACAAAGGGATTGCCGGCGCCTTGTTGCTGATCGACGGCGTCCCGGCCGCGCCCGATGCTGAGAATCCCCTGGTGATCGAACGCGAACTCGCTCCCGGCCTCCATGAAATCCAGATCTGGGGTCACATGAATCACTCTCAGGCCCACGATTCCAAAGCGATGCTGCTGTGCGATGTGCCCGGCAAGCAGGATCTCCAACCATGCCCGGATTCGATGTTCGATCCGGCAAGCTTCCCGGAAACCGTCCGTGCTGCCATTCCCCAACCCGCCGATGTGCGGTCCGCCGCCGATGGCAAATGGGAAGTCACGTTTGGCGACCGCACCCAGGCCCGTCTGATCCGTTTCGCCATCCTGGACCACAAGGGAATCGCTCCTTCGATCCGCAAAGTCACTCTCGACAACCGTGAAGGCAAAGTCCTCATCCCCGTCCAGCAGGACTTCATGAGCCTGCGCACGAACGAGGAACTCGAAGTGCTGCCCGGCGATCAAATTGCCGTGCGTTACGAGGACCCGCGCCCGGTCACACCGAAGCGCAACCGCCACGAAGACCGTCTCAGGGTGGCCTTCAACAACGCGGTGATCACCGCCTCCTTCCTCAACTACGAAACCGACAAGGATGGAAACAGGGAACTGGTTCTCGAAGCCATCCGCCGCTTCCGCTACGACGATGCCATTGCCATCGTGGTGGAGGATGCCGACATGGACTCCGGCCCGGACAAGGACATCGTTGAGGTCCAAGTGACTTCATCCGCCGGCGGCACTGCCACCATCAAGGCCGTCGAAACCGAGAAACACAGCGGACGATTCATCGGTCGGGTGTTCCCCGTGCCGGGTGAACCGGCGCGCGATTCGGAGATCAAGGTGGCAGAAGGTGGAAGTCTCACCGCAACCTATCACGACACGGAAAACCTCGACCCCGGCATCGCCGCCACGCGCTCCGTGGACCTGCAGCACGCGGGATACAAGGAGCCCGTCATGGAATCCTACAAAATCACCGGCACTCCGCTTCCCGCTCCCAAGGAAGATCCTGCTGCGCAAACGGTAAAATCAAAAAATACTCCAACGGTCGAGGTGATAGCCCCCCGATTCACCCTTGACTACATCCATGCGGGCGAAGCCAAAGGTTCGCACGATGCGGTGGCGGGTGCCAGCATGTGCTTCGATGTGGTGGCCCCACACCTCGCGCTGGCAGGCAGCAGCACCATCCACGCCTACGTTCAGACCGAAATCGGACGCAAGAAGGCCAACGCTTCAGGATCCGCCTTCGACCCCGCCGTGCCGGGCACTCTGAAACTCACCGGCACTCTTGGCCGTCCCAAACTCGAAACCCCCGCCGGATGCCAGGCGGGCCGCCCGCCACTTCCTCCCAACAATGCCCCACCTCTTGAAGAAGGGCGTTTTTCGTTCGGCATTCCCCTTCTGCTAGGCGACTTGCCCGAACGCAGTTTCGCCACCACGGCGGCGGAAGCGCTCACCGATGATGCCATCCCCGATGGACTCGCGGTGAGAACGGGCGACATCGTCCACGTCGGCTACGCATACGAAGGGCCGGACAAGCAAGTTATGTGGAAAACCACTTCCTACGTCGTCGGTGGTCACGCGGTGGTCGACGTCATGCAGGCAAACTACGGCGCGAATCTCCACCGTGCCTTCGTAGGCGAAAAAGTCTATGTGCGCGTCATCGACGCCACGGGCGACAAAACCCCGAACCGCGACACTCTAACGGTTTCACTCAAATCCGAGGGCGGTGCCGCCACCGGCTATGAACTTCAGGAAACCGAAGCGCACAGCGGCATCTTCAAGGGGGTCTTCACCCTCAGCTATGAGGACAAGCCGCCGACAGGCAAGCTCCCGCCCGTCGCGCTCAACGGATTCCCGGTCCACTACGGAGATGTGTTGGAGGTTTCCTACGCCGGCCAATCCCTGAAGACCTCCGTGAACATGGGGGCCGATGGCGGCATCGAGCCGTTCAGCAAACGTTTCACCGGCGATGAAATGGCCGTCACCACCGGCTTCACGCTTGCGGAATGCTTTTTCGAACTCGCGAAAAAACACCGCGAGATGGAACAGGAAAGCCTTGCACGCCGCGAAATCGCGCAAGCCCGCAAACTGCTCGCCGAAGCTGTGGCCTCCCATCGCAACGACGAGTTGAAGGCGCACGCCGAATACCTGCTTGGCAACCTTGCTCAGGAATTCGCCGACCTATCGAAAAACGAAGAGGGCAAGCTCCCGATGTATCAGGACGCACTTGCCCGCTTCACGAAGGTTTCCACCGATTATCCCGACTCCGAGTTCGCGCCGAAGTCGCAGTTCAAGACGGCTCTCGTCTATGAGAAGATGAAGGAGACCGAAAACGCCGTCGAGGAATACGTCAAACTCGCCTACAAATTCCCTGATCACGAACTCATCCCCTCGGTCATGTCCCGTCTTGGAGGATACTATCAGGCCAAGGGCACGGAATTCAAACAGCAGGCCGACCCACTCCGCAAAAACGAGGACGACGCATCCAAAGCCGAAGTCCTGCGCCTCGACGCCTTGTCGTATCCTGAGTTTCTCAACGCCGCCATGGTCTTTGCCAAGCTGCGCGAGCGTTTCCCACAGGACCCTCTCGCGGGCCTCGCAGGCCTCCGTGCCGGCCAGAACTACATCCGCGCCCATCAATACGAAAAGGCCGTCAAGATCCTGAAGCCGGTCTTCGAAAACGAGGAATACGACGACAAGGAGATCCGCTCGCAGGCCCTGTATTGGAGCGGCATCAGCATGGAACGCCTCATGGGGACCTATTCGATCGACAATTACCGGAGTAGGGGAGCGGCCTTGCAGGAGGCCTACAAAACCTATCGCCGAGTCACCTTCGACTTCCCCGACAGCATCTGGGCGAAATACTCGCGCGGTCGCCTTGCCGACCCGGCCTTCGAAAAACTTGTTGCGATCGAGAACCAGGAGCGCGAGGGCATGATCGAAGCTCTCAAGGAAGAGAGGAAAAACCGCCGATGACGCCGCTCGAAAAATCACTTCTTGAAGAAGCTTGTGGCGGTCGCGAGCCAAGCTTGCTGATCCGCTCGGGCACCCGCATCGATGCCGGCCGCTGGTGGCGCTCGACACCGCTCTGGATTGGTGTCGATGGCAATGATCTCTTTCTACTTGCGGTGGCCCGCCGCAAGTATGTCGAACGTGTCCCGCTTCGGAATTGTCACAACAGCCGATACTGTCACTCTTCCGGCCACCTGATGATTGCCCCCACAGAACATATTCGCATCAGTCACTTCGCGCTTCGTCCCGGTGAGGCGATCCGCGTTCTTGACGCAATGAACGCACCCATCCTGTAATTCTCAACCTACGAACCATCCGAAACCTATGATCGAACAAATCCTGAAAGGCGGGCCGCTGATGTTCCCGCTCATGCTGTGCAGCCTCGTCGCGCTCGCCGTGGTGTATGACCGCTGGATGGCATTCCGCGCCAACCGCAAGATCGACACCCGCTCGCTCCGCATCAAGATCATCACCCGACTTCGCGCAAACGACATCGCGGGCGCGATCGCCGAGTGTGAGGCCGCGCGTGGTCCGCTGTCATCGGTTTTGCTCGCCGGTCTCCGTTCCTATAACCAGCTCCTAGGCAAGAAGGAGAGTGCGGAAACCATGCGGCTGGTAGTCGGCCAGGTGATGGAGGACTACAGCGCCCAGGCCATGAGTGTCGTGAACAAGCGGCTTGATGTCCTCACCACTATTGCCATGGCGGCTCCGCTCCTCGGAATGACCGGAACTGTCACTGGGATGATCGCCTCCTTCGCCGGTCTGGCCGAGGCAGGCAGTTCCGGTGGTGGTGGTGGCGGCGCTGTGGCCGCCGGTATCGCCGAGGCCCTCATCACCACAGCTGCCGGCCTCCTCATCGCCCTTGCAGCCGTCATCCCCCAAAGCGTCTTCAACCGCTGGTCGGATGAAATCGAACTCGAAATCGAGGAAGGCACCAGCGAGTTCGTCGAATTCATCCTGACGCATCATTGAGCAGGAGACAGGAGACAGGAGACAGGAAGATGTTAGTACAAAGCGTGAAAGAACTGGAAGTCTATCAGAAAGCCTATCGGCTTGCGATGGAGGTATTCCAGATCAGCAAATCCTTCCCTTCCGAAGAGCGTTTTGCTCTGACCGGTCAGTGCCGGAGGTCATCACGCTCTGTAGCAATGAATCTACGTGAAGCATGGGCGAAGCGCCGTTACGAAGCTCATTTTCTTAGAAACTCACAGACTGCGATGGCGAAAACTCCGAGACCGATACCTCCCTCGATTTTGCCCTCGACTGTGATTGCATCACCAAGTCCCAGCACACAGAACTCACGTCCCTCAACCGCGAGGTCGGCCGTATGCTCGGATCCATGCTCAATAATCCCCAAAAGTTCCTAATCATCTCCTGACCCCTGACCCCTGACCCCTGACCCCTGAATTCCGCCCGCAGCCTACACCCCACCTCAATGCCAAGACTTTCTAAAAAAGAAAAAAAGCATCGCACCGGCGAGATCCCCGTGGACTCGTTCTCGGACATTGCGTTTCTTTTGATCATCTACTTCCTCGTGGCCACCACCTTGATCAAGGTGAAGTCGATCTCGGCGGATCTGCCGGCGGGCCAGAAGTCGAACCAGTCGCAAGCGGAGAAAACACCAATCATCAACCTGCGCGGTGCGGAAATATTCTTCAACGACAAGAAGGCGAACATCGATGAGCTCGGTGAGCGTCTAGCGGCTCTCAAATTGGCCGAGCAGTCGCCCGAGAAGCGAGTGATCATGCTCGAGTCGGCCAAGGGCACACCGTATGAAAACTACTTCCAGGCACTCGCTACGATCAGTGCGAACAACGGAGTGGTTGCACTCGTGGAGGAGGAAGGCAAATGAGACGCCGCAAGAAAAAACGCAAGACGATTCCGATCCCCGTGGCAAGCATGGGTGACATCGCGTTCCTGCTCATCATCTTCTTCCTCGTGTGCAGCGAGTCCTCCAAGGATAATACGAAGTTAAAGCTCGAACCGCCGGTCTCCCAGCACGTCAAGAAAACCGAGGTCAAGGTGGTAGCCCGTGTGGATATCGATGAAAGCGGGCAGATCTATCTGGATGGTGCACAGGTGGAAGGTGCGAAGGCCGTCGAGGGCGGTGTGCGCAACGCTGTCGCTAATACGTTGTCCGACGAACAGCGCCACGTGCAGTTCCGCTGCGACAAGACCCAGCCACGCGAGATTTACCAACCTGTTCTTCAGGCCATCGCCGAAGCAGGCGGCATCATCGAAGCCGTCGGCGAAACACAACAACAATGACATTACGACTCCTGATTCCTGCCACCTGATCCCCAACACTCACCATCATGACCCATACCCAACGTGAAGAAACCACACCGGACCAGTTGCTCGACACCTTCCGTGGCAGCAGCCTGAAGTCGATCATCGCCGTCACCGTCATCGTGCATGCCGTCGTTTTGCTCGGCACGAGTGTGCCTTATCTGACGAAGACATTCGCAGGTGGAGACACCTCGAAGCTCGGCGAAAAGGAGCGTTTGGACATCGCCGCCCAGCAAGCCACCACCGCCATGCGCGAAATCGCCGCCAAACACGGCATTACGCCGGAGCAACTGGGTGAGCGGTTTGCCCCGCGCGCTGCGGTTGGCACCGTCAAGGAGGCCACTACTCCGGAATCGGAAACCAAAGCGCCTAAAACCGCCACGCCGGATGGAACAGCACCGGAAACTAAAACGCCGGAGGGCTCGACCCAGCCTGACAATGGAATCGAGAAGGAAATCAACGTGAAGAAGGACGGCCCGACTGTGCCGACGATCGATCCGGAGAAGGACGATCTATTCAAGTAAGCTTCCCTATTTCCGCCTGCTTCCTTCCTCACCTGCGAACAACAAAGAATGATTTTAAACAAGCCAGCCGTGATACCTGCCGAGTGGATCGATGAGATCCCCACCCGGCCATCCGTCTTCAAGGCGCGGGTGGTTTGTATTTCGGTGATCATGCTGGCCGGTCTCGCGGGGCTTGCATTTCAGAAGTTGCCGGGTGCCTTGGACGGATTCCTGTCCAGCAACGGCGATTTGGCCATCCTCATGCAGAAGACGCATGGGACGGTGGCGTTCAAGTCGGTTTTCCATGGATTCGGCATATTGGCGCTGTTGTGTGTTCTTACCGGTGCGGTGGGATTCTTCCGTCATCCAATCACGCGCCATGCCCTCTCGCTGCCGCTTTATCTCACCTACCTTCTGACCACCGCTTACGCATGGCTGGTGTGGAGGACTGGTTTCGGTGCGCTTGCGGGCAATATTACAATCGGTGGTTCCATACTGGACACCCCGGCGGTAATCGGTCTGTGGTGGTCGGTGACATGGCCGGTGCTCGCTGCAGCTGGCTACGCGGGCTGGTTGCACGTCATGCTGCGCAGCCGTTCGGTCCACGCCGCCTTTACCCGTGAGGAAGGTGCGCCCATGCCCGGCGACCGCGTTCTCGAAGATTTCCGCACCCATGGCCGCGACCGCAGGAACCGGCTCAGCATCTATGCCAGTGTGTTCACCCATGTACTCATCTTGTTCATCATTCCATGGATGTTGAGTTTTTGCGGAAACGTAAAGGCCTACAAACTCCCCAAAGGCAGCGGCGAACCGGTTGTCGCGGTGGTCAAGATGGTGAAGCCGAAGAAGAAAAAGAAACAGAAGCTCACACTGCGCGCGAACTCCGCCATTCTCTACGATCAACCCGACCTCGATGATACGGTTGTCGATCAACAGATGGAGGAGCAAACCAAGGCAACTTACGTGGCATCCAATGCCAAGGCGGGCAAAATCGGCAAGGGCGGTGGTAAGCAGGGCGGCTGGCCGGAAGGGATGGACGATTACAAGATCCGCTTCATCCGGCTCGAACATTCCGGTGCGGGTTGGGACGATGGTATGGATGAAACCTATGCCGATATCAATTTCCTGCGCGCTTTCGCCGAGGCCACCGGCTTCAAGAAAATCGCCAACAAGGGAGAAAGCCATTCCATCGCCTTGTTGAAAAAGTATCCGAAAGACGGATTCCCGCCCTTTGTGTATCTCACAGGCAACTCCGAGATGGGGCGCGTGAGCACGGCAGACATCAAGATCCTGCGCGACTACTGCCTGAATGGCGGCTTGCTCATTGCCGACTGCGGCAGCGCGCGTTTCCACCAGTCTTTCTCCCACTTCATGCGTCAGGTGTTTCCGGACAAACCGATGGTGGACATCGCCGATGACGAGATGGTCTATCAGATTCCCTTTGGGTTCCCGGACGGCGCGCCTCCCTTCTGGCACCACGGCGGCAATCGCGCGCTGGGCGTGAAACACGAGGGTCGCTGGTGCGTTTTCTACCACCCGGGCGACATGAACGATGCCTGGAAGTCCCAGGCCTATACCGATGTCACTCCTGAAATGCGCGATGCGGCGATGAACCTCGGCATCAATCTGGTGTATTACGCGTTCAACCAGTGGGATGACGCGGTTGCGAAAATGAAAAAATGAACGCGAACTTCTTCAGTTTCTACGGATACATCGGCGTTCTGCTGTGGCTGTCCGTGCCTGTGCTTTGGGTGTTGTCGTGGCGGTATCGGAAGTCTCCCTGGATCTGCCCGGCTTCTCTCGCCGCAGCGTTGGTCGCCATGGTGTTGGCCGAGATCAATACGAATACCCATGTCAACCGGATCCAGCCCGATCAGTCCTCACAGGTGGAAGCAGCACGTGCCGTCACCGAGGCCAAGCGCAAGGCGATGGAGGCAACCCGCGGCGACGAAGTGGCCGATGTCCGGTTTGCCGAAGATGGTTCGGAGGACTTTCTCGACAAGGGCGGCATGGAGGAGTCCGACCTGAAATACATGGAGAGCCTCGGTGAAAGCGCGGACCCGGAATGGAAGAAGAACAAGAAAGCACGCGGCGAGTCCGGGGAGGAAAAGAAGGGACTGGATGCCAAACTCGGCGGCGACCAGGCGGTCAAGGGAGTGGATTCGTCCAAGTTCGAGGAGAAGAAAGAAAAGGCACCCATTTTCATGTCGGAAACCCACAAGGTGATGGCCGACCGTCTGGACAACATCAATCACGACGTCATCGACATCGTTGCCATACTGGCGGTGCTTGCCTGCTTGGTGGATTATCTCGCGCGTTCTAACGTATATTCCCTCGCATTCATGCCACTGCCGCTGCCCAGCGTGATTCCTAATTCCATTGTTTCACATCCGCCACTGGTGGATCGCGGTGACTCTCCCCGCCGTCCCTTGGTCGGCGAACTTGAATGGCTGGTGAAACGTGGGGATTCTTTCCTTCTGTTGACGGATGATGCTGCCACGGTTTCCTCGGTGCCTTCCACTCTGCCGCGCATCGGTAAAGCCCTCATGCCTGTGGAGGTTCTGGCCGCGCGTCACCCGCGCATCACTGACGATTTTGCCTTTGAGTCGCTGTGGTATGGTCGGTCCTGTTTTGTAGTAGATTCCACCGAGCGTGCACACCGGATCTTTGCCCGATTCCTCGAACTCATGGAGCAGCGCCGCCTCGTCCGAGCGAAGGTCCGCCAAACCGCTCATGTCGTGTGGGCCCTCTCCTATCCGCCTTCTCCGGACCAACTCGCCGCCTTTGATCGTCTGGCCAAGGCGACAGGATTTTCCTTGTTGCTCTGCAACGATGGAAAAAATCATTAGAAGTTCCAGCATACCATCCGTCATGAACATGTCCCGTTTTTTGTCCTTCCCCATCTTGTTTGCCGCGATCGTGCTGCCTGTTCTCGCCGAGGAACGCGAAGTGACACCCGAACAACTGGAAGCCATTCAAAATGGCGGCGAAATTCCAATAGAGCCCGAGCGCCCCAAAAACCTGCCTGATCTCACCAAAGGCCAACTCATTCCCGCCGCCAAGGATCCACCACAAGTTTGGAACCTCGGCCCCACCGGCATCTCCTGCATCATGGTCGGTGGATTCCCCGGTGATCAATTGCAGGTGAAGGGTTCTATCAAAGGCTCTCCGGCGGAAGGAAAGTTTCTTCCCGGTGATGTGATCACAGGCATCAACGGCAAGAAGTTCCCAGCCGGCGGACATCTCGGCGAACTTATTGGCAATACCATCATTGAAGCGGAAAAAGAGGAAAACGGCGGTAAGATGGTTTTTCAGGTCTGGCGCGATAAAAACTATGTCGCACGTACCGCCAGCAAGGACATCGCTGGCACGGATATCGATGAGTTGATCAACCAGGTGCAGAATGATAACTCGGTTTACGACTGGAAACCCGAGACGGAGCGCAAGACAGAGGTTAGCAACATCGACATGGGCAAGTATCCCATTGATCCCGTGACCTTGGATGTCGAGTTGAAGTTGCGCGTTTTCCCTGCCTATGCCGACACCGCTCCCTACGATTGTCCCAAGACCAAACAAATCCTCGAAGATGCATGGAAGGTTCTGGAGAAACGGTTTGTGCCCGATCCCAAAAAACCGGGTAGCGGTAAGGGCGGAGTGATCGAGGCGATGGCGCTTGTTGCTTCCGGAAAGCCCGAGCACCGGAAAATGGTGCATGATTGGGTGCGCACCAAAAACTGCCCGTGGCAACCACCCACCCAGCCCATTGGTGAGATGTTCGAGCCGGATTACAAAGGCTACAAGGGGTACCAATCCTGGCATCATGGGTTCATCGGCCTCCAATGCGCGTTGTATTACGATGCCACAGGGGACGATTACGTCCTTCCCGCCCTGCGGAAATATGCGATCGAAACCGCCATGGGTCAGAGCAAGGCTGGAACATGGGGGCATACCTTTGCCTATCCGTCGTTCAACGGGGGTGAGTTTCACCAGATGAATCCCGGCTACGGCGCGCTCAATGCCGCTGGCAACCGCTGCTTTTTCCTGATCGCACTTGCCCAGAAACTAGGCATCAAACACCCGGAAATCGATGCTGCTGTGAAGCGCTCCCATCGGTTTTTCGGTTCCTACGTCGATCAAGGTGCGATTCCCTACGGCGATCATGGAGCAGCCGGCACCGATGACAGCAATGGCAAAAATGCAGGCACCGCCTTTGCCATGAAGCTCATTGGCGACGACTACAGCGCCAAATACTTCGCGATGATGTCCGCTCACTCATCCTTCACCCCGCGCGGCGGGCATGCCTCTGATTATCACACCCAGTGGTCTGCTTGGGCGGCCACCCTTTGCGGACCGGAAATCCGCACCATGGCTGAGCGCAACATGCGTTGGCGCCGCACCCTCTGCCGCATGTATGACGGCAGCTTTGTCTATCATTCGCCCACCGGGAAATACAAAACCCTGCGCGACCCCACCGCCACCGAGGTGTTCAACCAGGTGGTCATCCACAAACAAACCCTGATCTCCGGCAAGGACATCGATGAGAAACTGTATCTTACGGAACGGGATAAGAAGCACATGATGGCCAGCGCCTACGGCCAGTTCAACAATTCCTACCTCAAAGATATGGCCGGTAAGCCATGGGCCGAGCGATCCACGGACGAGATCTTCGATCTGTTGGACATGTTCATGCCGAAGAGCCGCACCGTTATCGCGGCGGAATTGGGCAAGCGCTTCAAGGCGGGGGAAACTGCCATTGCGCCCCGTCTCGTAGAGCTTTTGACGAATGAAAACGCGCGCTTCCGTCATGGTGCATTGCGGGCACTCGACGCCTGCGGTAACGACGTGATGCTGTCGAACCTTTCCAAGATCATTCCTCTGCTGGAAGATCCCAAGGACTTTGTAAGAATCACCGCGATTGAATTGGCATCCAAGGCAACCAATGACAAGGAGGCGCAACTCGCGCTTCTTAAAACGACGGTGGCGGACCAGAGCACCGAGCCTCCCAACAGCGTGCGCAATGCGGTTCAGGGAAACCTTTTCAGCAGCAAAGTGAAATCCGCGGTTTCCGATTCTCCTTTCCAAGCGGGCTTCGACGCCAATTTGGTCGAACAGGCGCTGACCAAGCTGATTCTTGAGGAAACCGGAGGCGGGCCCCTGGTGGAATCCAAGGTCAAGACCTGGGACAAGGATACGGTCATTCGCCTAGCAGGACCTATTACTTTCATCGCGGAGGAGGAGCAGGTGTATGACCAGATGTTTGGCTCAAGAAATGCTCCAGCTCAGGCAATGCTCGGCAAGTTCGGATATCTTGAGGCGGTGCAAACCAACGGTTACCGCCTCTCGAAGAAAGCGAAAATTCCACGTCATCTGCGTGCCGCCTCCAGCTACAAGGACCCGATGGTCAACCCCGATGTTGTTTTCAAACAGCCGGGCGCATTCGCCGACTACGCGGATGATATCAAAACCATTCTGATCGACAGTCCGGCGGAAGATATCACGGTGAAGGACGAATCCACCAACTGGGTGCCGGTGACCACTTCCCTCACCAAAGTGCTGAAGGCCATCGAGGAGAACAAGAAGCCCGCCGCGCTGCCCAGCATCGCGGTCGATGTGCACAAATCGTTCCAAGCCGAACTGGACGCCACTTCCGGCACAGGTGCTAAAATCAAACTCTGTCGCGATGCGCTGGCGAACTCCATGAGCATGCAGACATTCCGCCAGATTGCCGCGATGGATCATCTGGTCGAGCTCAGCGGGCCCGAGGCTGTGCAAGACCTTTTGTCGTATCTCGGCCATGAATACTGGCGCTTACATGAACATGCCCGCCGCGTGGTCGCCGGCCTCGTCAAAGGCATGTCCGCTGGTGACATTTCCAAACTGTATGACTCGGATTCCGATACCAACACGAAGGCAGGATTCCTGAAAATGCTCGCCATCAGTGGAGCCAAGGCCGGGCTGGATACCGCGAAGACCGCGCTGAAGGATGAATCACCCGAGGTTCGCGCCGCTGCGGTGGGCGCGTTTTCCGCTCTCGGTGGAGCCACCGTCACCGAGGATATTCTCAAATACCTGCAATCCGCCACATCGTTGGGGGAATGCCATGCCTGCGAAGACGCATTGCTGTCCCGCACCGGTGATGTTGCGACCGCCGGCCGGATCCGTGACCGCCTCATCGCCATGAAGTCCGGGGCTTCGCCGATGCTGCTCGAAAGCGTGTATTACCTGATCGCCCGCATTGGTGATGCGAAGTCCATCGACTTCCTCCGCAATGCCGCCGCCACCGAGGACCCCAAGGATTTCGGCCGGATCATGTTCGCCCTTTCCTACTCACCCTCCCGTGAAGCGGACAAGGTGATGTTGGAAATCGCCGCCAAAAATCCCAAACGCGCCGCGATCGTGGGGGCATATGGAGACCGCCGGATGGTCATCGGACCGAAGGGGTATGGCGACGTCGCAAGCGCACAGCGGATGGACTTTGCCGAGGCAATGCTCAAACTCACCCTCGAACCCCGCATCGTCAAACTGCTCGGCACCATTCATGAAGCTCGTGCGCTGCGTGCCCTGATGTTCTGTTTGGAAAAGGGCGTCACCTCCGCCGCCAACAGCATCGTCGACAACGCCGAAGGCATGGATAAACTCAGTCCCTCCGATGCCAAGATCGCTGCGGAAACATTGCGTCAGTTGATCGAATACATCGAGGTCACGCGCCTTCGTGGTGGGATGCAAGCCCACATGAACAAGGATGATAACTACACCAAGTGGAAAGCCCTGCAGGCTCGCGCTGGCAAGGCGCTGCTCAAGTTCCACAAGCCCGAAACAGCCCCCATCCCGACCTTTGATTCCCTCGAATTGGATCGGTAGTTTGAATGGAAACCGGGTATTCAAACTGTTGGTCCGTTTCAGCGACCTAACCAATTTTGCTCACTGTTTTTATGAAAGTTTTCCAACGTCCCGTTCATTTGCTGTTGCTGCTTGCCACTCTGTTGGCAGACCAATCAACCGGGTCCTTGGCGGATGAAATGCAACTCCCCTTGTCCGGAACCTGGCGCTTCCAACTGGATGCCAAAAATATCGGAGTCACGGAAAAATGGTTCAGTCAGGATTTGCAAGAAAGCGTCCAACTGCCCGGCACCACTGATACCAATCACAAAGGAAACAAGACCGATGATCGTCCTGCGGACCGGCTTGCACGCGTTTGGTCATGGATCGGCCCGGCTTGGTATCAACGCGAGGTGACGATTCCCGATTCATGGAATGGCAAGCACATCACTTTGTTTTTTGAGCGCACCAAAAATACGCGCGTCTGGGTGAATGACGACTTGATCGGGCGGCAGGATTCCCTGTGCGCGCCCCATGTCTTCGATGTGACCCAGGCAATGAAACCAGGCAAGCATACGATCACGGTGTTGATCGACAATGCAAAGCTCCCACCCGTCGGGCCTGCGCACGCCGTGGACGAACGCACACAGACAAATTGGAATGGCATTGTCGGGCGCATGGAGTTGCGCGCAACCGATCCGGTGTGGATCGATGAAATACAGGTCTATCCGGATGTTTCGAATAAAACCGCAAAAGTCATGGCAACCATCGGCAACATCACCGGCAAGCCAGCCAAAGGAAAAATCACCGCCAACTCCGAAAGCTATAACACCGGTAAACCAACGAAGTTTAAGACAGAGATCGTCGATGTCGTAGCAACCGATAAGAAAACCACAGTTGAGTTCACCTACTCGCCCGGCCCGGATGTGCCGTTGTGGGACGAGTTCACTCCAGCGCTCATTCGGCTTTCCCTGAAACTCGACACTCAGGTCGGCGACACCACTTTTACCCACGCCCATGCCGCACGCTTCGGCATGCGGAGTTTCACCCGCGAGGGCAACCGCCTGCTTCTTAACAGTCGCCCGGTTTTCCTGCGCGGTCGCATCGATTCGGCCAACTACCCGCTCACCGGATACGCACCGATGGAAAAATCCGAGTGGACCCGCCTGATGCAAATCCACAAGGACTGGGGCATCAACCATATCCGCTACCATTCGTGGTGCCCGCCCGCCGCGGCATTCGAGGCTGCGGATGAAATTGGGATCATTCTTCAACCCGAATTGCCTAACAAACGCAGCGCCTTTAACGCACCTGACAATGCGGACGCCGCCTATCATAACATCGACTTCATGGAAGTGGCGACCACCGAGTCCGATGTCTCGCTCTACGAATACGGCAAGCGCGAGGGAGGCCTCATCTTTCGCCATTTCGGAAACAGCCCGTCCTTTGCGCTCTTCACACTCGGCAACGAATTGGGTCGTAATGAAGGCATGTTTGAAATGGTCGCCCACTATCAGAAACTCGATCCACGCCATCTCTACACGCAAGGGTCCAACAACATGCACTGGGAACCCAGTCTCGCCAAGGGCGATGACTTCTGGGTGATCGGAAAGCTGAACAAGGTGGATAAACCACTGCGCGGCTCGTTCTATTTACATGATTTTCCCAACCCTCATATCGAAAATAAGCCGCCATCGACAATGGTTGATTACTCGTTTTCCCTCGATGGAGTTCCTGTGCCCTTGATTGGTCACGAAACCGGGCAGTTCCAGGTTTCACCGGATTTCCGGGAAATCGAAAAATTCACCGGCGTTCTTGAGGCACGCAACTATCAAATCTTCCGCGACCGACTCAAAACCGCCGGTATGCTCGATCAAGCGCATGACTTTTTTAAAGCCTCCGGCGCACTGGCCGTGATCTGCTACCGCGAAGACATCGAGGCCGCGCTGCGCACACGTGGGTTTGGTGGGATCCAGTTGTTGGATATCCAGGATTTCCCCGGCCAGGGCACTGCGCTCGTCGGCATTCTCAATGTCTTTATGGAGAGCAAGGGCCTCATCAAACCGGAACACTGGCGCGAGTTTTGCAGTGAGACCGTGCCGCTTTTCCGCATGGAAAAATACGTTTGGACCCATAACGAAACCCTCACCGGAAAAGTGCAAATCGCCCACTATGGATCTGCAGACATCAAAAACGCAGTGGTCACTGCTAATCTGATCGACGCTAATGATAAGAATCTCGCAAAGGAGAAATTCAACGTGGTCAAGTTGCCAACCGGTGACGTGACGGACATTGGCAACTTCAAAGTTGATCTCGCGGGCCTCAGTCTAACATGCCCGCAACAACTGACCCTCGAACTCGCTATCGAAGGCACCAGTTTCCGCAACCGCTATCCGCTCTGGGTGTTTCCCAAGGAAATCGACAACACCATTCCTAAAAGCGTCATGGTCACCCGCAATTACAGTGAGTCAGCCACCCAAGAACATCTCGCCAAAGGTGGCAAAGTGTTGCTTGTTCCCGATCTCGGCAAACTGCCACATAGTGTGTTAGGCCAATTTCAAAATGAATTCTGGTCGCCGATGTTCGCAGAATCCGCACGTAAGCGCAAAATCCTGGAACCAGCCAGCACGCTCGGTTTTGTCTGCGATCCCAAACATCCGGCTCTCGCGAATTTCCCCACCGAGTTCCACAGCAACTGGCAGTGGTGGCATCTCGTGAAAAACGCTAGGCCCATCGCCTATGACGGCTCTCCTGATGGTTTTCGTCCCATCGTGCAGGTGATCGATAACTTTGTGCGCAACCACAAACTCGGCCTCATTGCCGAAATCAAGGTCGGCAAGGGCGCGATGCTTATCTGCTCCATCGATTTGTTAGCTCACCAGGACAAACCGGAAGCACGCCAACTTTTTCACAGCTTGCTGCGCTACCTCGATTCGCCGGACTTCTCGCCCAAGGTGGAATTGGACGCCAAGCTGCTCGAAAAACTGCTAGGCAAGTGATGTTTATTTATCCCTCATCATTGTGATGATCAAAAAAACCTGCGGAATTTGGATTGCGTTGATGGCGTTGTTGGCAACCAGCCATGCTCTGCCACCCGCCCTGACCGAGGTGCAGCACGCCTCAAAACTGCAACCATACACCCCGCCAGCCGATCTGCGAGGTGCCTGGGCCATCAAGCCTGATCCGAAGCTACCCAACGCATTAATTCTCGGCGATTCGATATCGATCGGCTACACGCTGCCCGTGCGTTTGGCACTGCAAGGCAAGGCGAATGTGTTCCGCCCGATGCGCCCCGACGGCCGGCAACCGGATAACTGCGGCGATACGCCTATGGGATTGGCAAAGTTAGACCAATATCTCGGTGATAATCGTTGGGACGTCATCCATTTCAACTGGGGCCTTTGGGATCTTTGCTATCGCCACCCGGAATCCAAGGAGCAAGGGAAACGCGACAAGGTGAATGGCAAGTTGTCCACTACGCCCGCCGACTACGAACGAAATTTAGAAAAACTGCTAGAGCGTCTCAAAACCACCGGGGCCAAACTGATCTGGGCCACCACAACCGTCGTCCCCGAAGGCGAAGTCGGGCGCTTCGTCGGCGACGACGCTAAATACAATGCCATCGCCACCAAGGTCATGGAGCGACATCAAATCGAAATTAACGATCTTTACGCCACCAGCAAAACGTTTCCGCCCGCAATGTTCACCAAGCCCGGCGATGTTCACTTCACCAACGAAGGCTCCGCAAAACTCGCCAAGCAAGTCGCAGCGAAAATTTCAGATGCTTTGAAATTACCCTGAGCCCTTTTCTTCAGCGTCTCACGCCACGAAACTGTAGTCGTATGGCTTACGCATCTCGCGCGCGACATACTTGTTAGCTTCTTCCGCATGATCACCGGTGAAAATCTCCTTTGCCGGATCCCATTGCAGGCTCTTGCGAGTGCGCAACGAGATTGCTCCAAGATGGCACACCGAAGCAGAACGATGGCCGGTATCGACATCAGCGATGGGATCTTTGCGAGTCTTCATGCACTCAAAAAAGTTGGCACGGTGGTCGTTACTAACATAAAGGCGCTCGGCATTGTCGGGCAATGGCTTGCTGAGTAGCTCGCGGTCCGTGGCGCTGATGCCGTCTCGGTTCACCCATATCCAACCTTCCGATCCTTCGAAACGAATGCCATTCCGCTGGCCGGCGGGATTGATCACCGCTCCAAAAGGACTGTCGTCCGGAGTCGTGCGAACGTTGAAAATCACGCCATTTGGATAGGTGAACTTGACTTCGTAGTCGCTGATCGCCGTGTAACCTCCGGGGATGGGCTCCGTGAGAGCTTTGCTTTCAATCGAAGTTGGCGCAGGCAGACCAATTGCCCAATAGCCGATATCCATGTGGTGTGCGCCCCAGTCCGTCATGGTTCCGCCGGAATAGTCATACCAATTGCGGAATGTGACGTGACAGCGCTCCTTCATATAGTCTGCATTCGGTGCCTGGCCTTGCCAGAAATCCCAGTCGAGCCCATCGGGGATCGGCGCAGATTGAAACGGACCTCCCCGCAGGCCGGCGGGCAACCACACATTGACTTCCTTCAGCTTGCCGATTCGGCCGTTGCGAACGAGTTCACAAGCCATGCGAAAACGCTGAGAACTGCGCTGCTGGGTGCCGGTTTGCAGAACAACTTTATGCTCCCGCACCGCACGGACGACCTGTTTGCCTTCGTCGATGGTGAGGGTGAGCGGCTTTTCCGAGTAGATGTCTTTGCCGGCCTTCGCCGCACCGATGTTGACGAGGCTGTGCCAATGGTCCGGCGTGCCGTTGATGATGGCATCGAGATCCTTGCGCTCGAGGAGTTTGCGGAAATCCGTGTAAGTGTCCAATTTTTTGCCGGGATCGGAGAGACGGCCCGCGGCTTTATCGAGTTGCGCACGGTCAACATCGCACACGGCGATGAGGTTGGCGTATTGCTTGGAGTTGCGGGCGTCGCCCGTGCCCATTCCACCGGAGCCAATCAAAGCAATGTTGGGTCGGTCATTGGCCGATAACGCCTTCACTGGTTCGGCTGCTTTGGCCAGCTCGCGTTCGACAAACCACATGGGTAAGCCTGTCATAGCGGCGGTGGCCGTGATGCGATGAAGGAAAGAACGGCGGGAAATTTGAATGCGTTTTTCTTGGTGCATAAGAATGTGTTGAGAATACGAGCTCACATGGGTCAATCGATCACAAATATTACGATTCACCGATTTTCTGTGTCCACGCCATGCTCGCCCGCATCACCGGCCGTGGAGCGAAGATCAACTTGGCAGTCGCGCCCGTGTTGCCGGCGATCCGTCGGCGGATGATCTCCACCGCCCCTGCGACCATTTCAGCCCAGGGTATCGCGATGGTGGTTAGATTCACTTGTTCCGCCACCGGAGCATCGTCGAATCCGACGACCGCGGCCGCGGTGCCGCTGGCAAGCAATGCTTCAGCAAGGCGGTCGTTGCAGCAAAACACCCCCACAAAATTTCGCGCCGCAATGCGTTCGGCGATCCGAGCGGCGGACTCAGCATACCAGCTCTCCGCCCAGAACACCTCGGACTTGGGTGAGAGCGATTGAAATCCTGCCACCCGTTGCAGGCTGCGGCGGTCTTGTTTCGGTCCGGCCAAAATCGCCAACTTGCGCGGTGGTCCCAAAGTCCGCAGCAGCTCGGCGGCTGCGGCTCCTCCGGAAAAATCATCACAAGCCACGCTGTCCACAAAACTCGAGGCCAAACCCGGCGGCGGGCTATCGTTTAGCACTACCAAAAACCGCCGCGCACCCGCCAGCCGAGCCATCGTCAGCGGGCACTCCCAGAGTACCGGCAACCACCGCGCACCCGGTGCCGCAGCCTCCTCATCGTGGCTCCAGACCATCTTCGATTCGATGCCTGCCTGTGTCAGCGCATGCCGCAGATCCGTCAACAACCGCGCGCCAAAACTCCCATCGCGCTTTGCCCGCTCATGGAAAACCAGCGCTGCTCCTTGCCATACCACGGATGGCCCCGAAACATAGGTTCCAGCCGAAGGCCGCCGTTCCAACCAGCCGTCTCCAACCAGCTCACTAATCAGCCGGTGTGCGGTTTGGTAGCTGATCCCGAAGTGAGCGGATAAGGCGCGATTCGAAAAAAACCGCTGACCAGGCGGGTGAAATCCGTCCTTCAGTCGGGCGATCAGTTTTGCCTTCACCATGAGAGTTTGCTCGCTACGCGGTCGTGCCATTGCGGCGAATTATCATACCGGTTTTTCATTTTGGCGATCAGATAATGATTGAGTCGTAGGCGAATTCAGGTGGAATCAATCGCATGTCTGGAAACGCGCTTGATGGAAAAGTGATCGTCATCATTGGCGGCACCACTGGTCTCGGCATATCTTCGGCCAAGGCGGTTCTCGCAGCCGGGGCGCGTGGTGTGGTCATCACCGGTCGCAGCCCGGAAAGCGCGGATGCGGCCATCGCCGCACTCGGTGAGCGCGCCGCCGCAGTGACCGGGGACGCCTGCTCGCCGAATCATGCAGAACAGGCAATCGCCCTCGCTGTTTCACGCTTCAGCGGATTTCACGCGCTCTATCATGTCGCTGGGGGCAGTGGCCGTCGCATGGGTGATGGTCCCTTGCACGAAGTCACAGATGATGGCATTCAGCCGACGCTTTCGCTCAATCTGGAATCGCTGATTCTATCAAATCGTGCCGCTGTCAGGCACTTCCTCGCGGAAGGGCAGGGGGGTAGCATTCTCAACATGGGCTCGGTGCTCGGTTGGTCGCCGTCGCCCCGTTTTTTCTCCACGCACATCTACGCCGCCGCCAAATCCGCAGTGATCGGTTTCACCAAATCCATCGCCGCCTACTACGCTCCGCATGATATCCGAGCCAACGTGCTCGCGCCCGCCCTCGTCGAAACGCCCATGGCAAAACGCGCGGCCGGGGATGAGGAAATCCTCACCTTCATCCGCACCAAACAGCCGCTCGCTGGCGGTCGCATTGGTCATCCATCCGACCTCGATGCCGCAGTCGTGTATTTCCTGTCGTCCGGTTCCGCGTTCACCACCGGCCAAGTGCTGGCTGTGGACGGCGGTTGGGAAGTTTCCGAAGGCCAATTGCCATGAAGCCGCATAAACCATGGTTGTTAGGCCTCGACCTCGGCGGCACACGTATCAAAGCGCTTTGCCTCACGCCCGATGGCCGTGAAATCGACCGCAGCACCGCACCCACCGGTGGCGACGATTGGCAGGACTCGGTAAAATTATGTATTGATAGATTGTTAAGTCAATACGGCCAGCCTGCCTCTATCGGCGTGGCCGCGCCGGGGCTGCCGACCAAAGATGAACGCAGCATCGCGCACATGCCGGACCGATTGCCGGGACTTGAGGGGCTCGATTGGCAAAAATTCCTGGATTTTTCTACTCCTGTTCGTGTGCTCAACGATGCGCACGCCGCGCTGTTAGGTGAAGTCTGGCTCGGCGCGGCCCGGTCAAAGCGCGACGTCATCCTGCTCACACTCGGTACTGGCGTCGGCGGTGCGATTCTATCCGATGGGCGCTTGCTCCGTGGCCACATCGGCCGCGCCGGTCACCTTGGCCACACGGCCATCCATGCTGACGGTCCACTCGATATAGTCAACACCCCCGGCAGTTTGGAAGACGCAGTCGGCAACCACTCACTCCTCGCTCGCAGTGGCGGACTTTACCAATGCACCGCCGGTCTCGTCGCTGCCGTAAAATCAGGTGTGCCCACAGCCACCACCTTCTGGCAAACCACGATCCACGATCTAGCCGCAGGCATCGTCTCCTTCATCAACATTCTCGATCCCGAAGCCGTTGTCATCGGCGGCGGCATCGCTGAGGCTGGTGACGCCCTCTTTATTCCGCTCGCCAACGAGTTGGATCGCATCGAATGGCGGCCCCACGGCCACCGAGTCGAAATCCTTCGTGCCACCCTTGGCGACTGGGCAGGTGCCACCGGTGCGGCTTATTATTCTATCTAAAATTTATAATCTGAAATCCACCATGTCCCCAACCTCCGAATTCCTCAGCCACTCCCGCTCTATCATCGAACGCGTTGCAGAACAAGAGTCGCTCATCCAACAAGCCGCCGATCTCTTCACCCCCACCATTCTTGCCGGACGTATGGTCCACGTGTTTGGTTCGGGCCACTCGCGCATGATGGTCGAGGAAATGTGGCCTCGCTACGGCTCTTTCCCCGGGTGGAACCCGATCGTCGAACTTTCGCTTTCTTTCCATAATCTGGTGGTCGGCGCCAACGGCCAACGCCAAGCGATGTTTCTCGAAAACGTTAGCGGCTTGGCAAACCGGATCCTGAGAAACTACGATTTATCTGATCGGGACACTGCGCTCATCATTTCTTCCAGTGGTTGCAACGTGGTGCCGATTGAAATGGCTGAGGAGTTCCAACAACGTGGCATCAAGGTAGTAGCCATCGTCACCCAAAAACATCTCGATGCGTCCACCTCACGCGACTCTCGTGGCAAAAAACTCAGCGACTTCGCAGATCTGATTCTCGATACCGGTGCACCCGTGGGCGACGCCATGGTCCGCCTGCCCGGACTCGACACCCCGGTCGCTCCCGGTTCCACCGTCGGCGGCTGTTTGCTCATCAACTCCATCAAGGTCGAAACCGCCGCCCGCCTCACCGCCGCCGGTCAACCACCAAAGGTGCTCACCAGTCCGGTCATCTGCGGCAAAGAACGCGCCACCGAACTCTTCGAATCCGCTTACGACGAACACGCCCACCGCCTCTCTCGCCTATACGCAAACGTAGGTGCCAATTCCTGAAATTTGAAATTTGAAATCTGAAATCCACACTGCCGCACCTCTCATTATCGATCACATCCCGACTCTCGCCGAGACCGACATCCTTGTCGTCGGCGCGGGTTCCGCCGGTTGTTGCGCCGCACTTGCCGCGCGTGAAAGTGGCAATCAACGCGTCATTTTGCTAGAGAGGTATGGATTTCCCGGCGGCACCAGCACCCAGATGCTGGATACTTTCTACGGATTCTTCACCCCCGGCACCGATCCAAGAAAAGTCGTCGGCGGTGTTCCAGACCGCGTCGTTGACGCGCTCGATGCCGCCAACGCTGTCTTCCTCCGCCCTAACACCTACGGCGCAGGCACCGGTGTGAATTATAATCCAGAGCGACTTAAACTCGTCTGGGATCAGTTGTTAAAAATTGCCGGAGTCCGTGTCTTGCTCCACGCCACCCTTGTCGCCGCCGAAACAGACAGCACCGGCCGCCTCACCGGCGTGGTCATTTCCACACGCCAAGGCTTCTACCGGATCAATGCCAAACGATTCATCGATGCCTCCGGCGATGCCGATCTCTGCCATCAGGCGGGTATCCCGTATGAAAAAGCCGGTGACATCGATCCCGCCCAATCGATGACCACCACCTTCCGCATGAGTAATGTGGATCTAACCGCCTACGAAGACGCAGGTGGTAAGAAGATGTTTATGGAACGCATGTCCGCTGCCGTGGATCAAGGCACGCATCCGCTGCCGCGCAAAGCTGGTAGCCTGCACCCGATGAATGCTTCCAACTGCATTTCCACCGTTGCAGTGCGCGTCGCAGACCTCGACCCCACCGATTTCCAACAACTCGGCGAAGCTGAACGCGAAGGGCGCCGCCAGGCCTTCATCTACGAAAAGTTTTTACAAGAATGCGTGCCCGGTTTTGAACAATCTCACATCATCGGACTTTCCCACCACATCGGCGTGCGTGAAACCCGTCGAGTCTTTGGCGAATACCGCCTCACCCGCGACGATTGCATGAACGTCACCCGTTTCGACGACACCGTGCTGCTCTGTGGCGCGCCCATCGAAGACCACCGCTCTTCTGCCGGGCGCGGTGAAGAAACCGCATGGGCCTATGTCCCCGGCGGCCAAGCTTACGACGTGCCCTACCGCACGCTGGTCCCACTTGGGCGTGAAGAAATCTGGGTTGCCGGTCGTTGTTTCAGCGCTACCCATGACGCCCACGCCTCTTGTCGTTCCATGGCCCAAACCATGGCCATGGGCCAAGCTGCTGGAACCGCCGCCGCGCTCTCACTGGAAACCTCCACCGCCGCCCTCGATCTTTCCATTCCCACTCTTCAGCAGCGCTTGCGTTTTAGCGGAGCCTTGCTTGAAACTCCATCTAGCAAAGCTAGGACCGGTGTCAGAGAATGGAAATTTAATCATTAGAAAATTAGTTCAACAGGACTTATAAGAGTTATAGGAATTATAAAAATCTCCAAAAATATCATGAAATCCAACCCACTCCGCACCTCCGTCATTGGCAGCTATTCATTTCCCGCTTGGCTTGAATTCGCCTCTGGAAACCTAGAAAAATTCGGCTCCGCCGACCGCGCCGAGGTGCAAGACGATGCCGTGATTGCCGCCCTGCACGATCAAATCTCCGCCGGACTCGATGTCGTCACCGATGGCGAGCAAACCCGCCTCGATTTCAATCTATCATTTTACGGCTACATCAAGGGTATCGAACTCGAATCTGTCTCCCCCCGCCGCTTCGGTCCGCCTGCTCATGATCAGCGCGGCAAACACCAAGTCGTCGGAGAACTCACCGCTCCCAAGGGCCTTGGTGTGGTCGAGGAATACCAACGACTTGTCAGGCTGATGCAGCCGTTTCCCGATTCACCCCCGGTCACCCTCAAAGCTAGCGTGCCCGGTCCCTATACCATGAGCGGCCGCCTCCTGCCCAATGCTGATTATCCCGATCGCTGGGCGATGACCGAAGCTCTGCTGCCGATCGTTAGACGCGAACTCGAAGCGCTCGTCGATGCCGGTTGTCAGGAAATCAGCGTCGATGAACCATCCATGAGTTGTTATGCTTACAAAGAAGACACCAAACGCTTCGTGGATCTCTTCAACCGCACGGTCGAGACCGTCTATGGCCGCACCCGGATCTGCACGCACCTATGTTTCGGCAACTTCAAGGGCCACGCGGTCGGCTTTCGCCGCATCGCGCCGATGTTTCCCGATTTCCTTGATTTCAAATGCGATGAAATGCACGTCGAAATGGCCAGTCGTGAGTTCGCCGAAATCGAGCTCATCTCACAAATCGCCGAACGCATGGATGTCGCGGTCGGCATCGTCGATGTGAAAAGTTACTACATTGAAACCCCGGAAGACATCGCCAATCGCGTGCGTCTCTGTTTAAAATACGCTGCTGCCGACCGCCTCGTTTTCGCTCCCGACTGCGGCCTCAGCCAAACCGCCCGCTGGGCCGCCAAACGCAAATTGGCGAACATGGTCGAAGGGGTTAAAATCGTGCGCGCCGAGATTTAAGAAACCATGAACCCCGCCTACCAAAAAGACGAAGCCCTCCTCGCCGACATCGTCCAAACCCGAGCTGAGGGTCGTTCGAGGCTCTGGTGGCTCGGGCAGAGCGGGTTTCTGGTGGTCACACCGCAAGCGACGGTCCTGTTTGATCCCTATCTATCCGATTCGCTTACGCAGAAATACGCGGCCACCGATAAGCCACATATCCGAGTCACCGAGCGTGTCATCGCCCCGGAATTGCTCACGGGGATCGACGTTATCACCAGCTCACACAACCACACCGACCACCTCGACGCCGCCACGCTGTTGCCGCTCTTCATGGCAAACCCGATGGCTAAACTCATCATTCCCCGCGCCAACCGTGAGTTTGTGTTAGGCCGTCTCGGATCAGTCGAAGAGCGCCTTGTCGAGCTCGACGCTGGCGAGAACACAAGGGTAGGGGACATCACGTTTCACGGCATCGCCGCTTCCCACAACACCGTCGAACGCGATGAAAGCGGCTGCTGCAAGTTCCTTGGATTCGTCGCACAATTCGGCGGGCTCACTTTCTATCACAGCGGCGACACCCTGATGCACGACGGTCTGATTCCCGCACTCGCTGCCTTTCGTCCGGACGTCGCATTCCTTCCGATCAACGGCAACAAGCCGGAACGCCGCGTCGCAGGAAACCTCGATGGCCGGGAAGCGGCGGAACTCGCTCGGCACATCCATGCCGGACTTGCCATTCCGCATCACTTCGACCTCTTCGCCTTCAACACCGCATCACCCGATCTCTTTAAAACCGAATGCCAACTTTTGGGACAAAAGTATCGGGTCCTACAAAGCGGCGAAGGGATCGATCTTGCACGATGATCAGAAACAATTAACCGCAGATAAACACAGATGAACACAGATAAATAGGGATGAGTCTTGGGAGTGAAAAAACTTAATTCCCCTTTAAAAATCTGCGTCCATCTGTGGTCATCTGCGGTTAAAAAATCCAAAAGCCATGTCCATCATCCGCACCATACTAGGCGACATCGCCCCCGACGCCCTCGGCGTCTGCTTCGCTCACGAGCACATCATTATCGATGTCAGTTACACCACGACGATGAACCCGGAATTCCTGCTGGATAACGTGGATGTAGCATCTAGGGAACTGGCCGAATTCCATCAACTCGGCGGTCGTGCGATGATTGATTCCATGCCATGCGATTCCGGGCGCAACGTGCTCAAACTCGCGGAAATTTCGCTTCGCACCGGAGTGCATATTGTCTGCCCTACCGGCCTGCATCTCGCGAAATATTATGATACCGGGCATTGGGGGAATTTCTATTCCGAGGATGAGCTGGCCGAACTTTTTATTGGCGAAATCACTCGTGGCATCGATGCCCGCGATTGCAACGGTCCCATTCCCAAACCCACCCAGCACCGCGCTGGATTGATCAAAATTGCCACGGGTGAGACCATCACTCCTCGTGCCGAACGCATCTTCGCCGCCGCTGCCGAAGCCCACCGCCGGACCGGCGCGCCCATCCTGACCCACACCGAACAGGGAGCTCTCGGTCTAGAGCAAATCGAGCTTTTGCGTAGCCATGGAGTGGACCTCGGCCAAGTCGTGCTCTCTCATCTCGACCGCAAGCCCGACCCCGTCTATCACCGAGAAATCCTTTCCAGCGGTGTCTGTGTCGAATACGACAGTGCTTTCCGCTGGAAAGCCGGACAGGGAAATCCGACTCTCGATTTGTTAGTGAATATTTTCCCCGAATTTCCCACTCAAATCATGCTGGGCATGGATGCCGCCAGACGTTCTTATTGGCGTCACCACGGTGGATCCCCTGGGATGAATTTTTTGCTGACCACATTCACTGACCAAATGAAATCGGTTAATCTGACGGATGCTGATATCCAACAGATTTTTGTGTTGAATCCCGCAAATGCTTATGCGTTTTCAGAATCTAGCCGTGGCGGCGGATTGCAATCCACCGCCACGTAAACACCTTACCCCATGAAAAATCCCTGGAAAATCGCCGGAATCAATTTCGATCACATGCACATGGGCGACCTATTGCGCATGGTCCATGAGCATCCAAACGCGGAAATCGTCGGCATTTGCGACGAACAACCGGACCGCATGAAGAATGCCATCGCAAATTTTGGGATTCCCGAAAACCGAGTGTTCACGGACGACCGGCAGTGCCTCGAACAATCGCAACCGGATCTCGTCATCCTCTGTCCAGCTACGGCCGAGCATGCAGTGTGGACGCAAAAAGTGGCGGCATTCGGCACTCATATCCTGATTGAGAAACCCTTTGCTGCCACTCTCGCGGATGCGGATGTGATGATCGCTTCTATGGCGGACACCGGCAAGGAGCTCATCATCAACTGGCCTCTACGCTGGTATCCGGCACACGTCACCGCCAAGCGTCTCATCGATGAAGGTCGCATCGGCGAGATCGTTGAAGTGCACTATTACGATGGAAATCGCGGCCCGCTCTGGCACGCGGCGGACAAGGTGGAAACCACGCCCACCGCCGAAGCCAAGGCTGCCAGTTGGTTCTACAAAAAATCCGCGGGTGGTGGATCGTTGTTAGATTACCTCGGTTACGGCACCACGCTTGGAACTTGGTTCATGAATGGCCGCGCGCCCCTAGAAGTGACGGCCGTCACGGATCGCCCTGCCGGACTTGAAGTGGACGAACACTCCATCGTCATAGCCCGCTACGCAACCGGGCTCTCGAAATTTGAAACGCGTTGGGGCACCTTCACCGATCCCTGGAAAATCCAACCACAACCCAAATGCGGGTTTGTGGTCGTCGGCACGAGTGGCACCGTTTCCAGTTATGATTTTGAAACCACCGTGCGCATGCAAACCGTCGCTTGTCCCGAGGGTGAGGACATGCCCGTGGATGTGCTCGAACATCCGTTTCACAATCCCATTGACTACGTCCTGCACTGCCTGGAAACCGGCCGAGCCATCGACGGTCCGCTCTCACCCGCCATCGCCCGCATCGGCCAGCAAATCGTGGATTCTGCCGTGCTCAGTGTCGAAAAGGGCGGGACTGTGCCATTGGTTGGGTGAGAGCGAGAGAAGAGAGAAGAGAGAATGGGAATGATGGGAATGATGGGAATGATGGGAATGATGGGAATGATGGGAATGATGGGAATGATGGGAATGATAAATAATCGCTTATAAGATATGTCTAAGAACTACGATCTCAAATCCACTGTTGCCGCGCGGATCTTTGCGCCGGTGTTTCCGTATGGTCCGCCATCGCCTTTCGGTCCCGCTCCGAAGATCGGTTTGATCGGTTGCGGCGGCATCACCGAACATCACCTCAAAGCCTACAAGGCCGCAGGCTGGGAGGTCGCTGCATTCTACGATGCGAATCCCGTCGCTGCCGAAAGCAGACGCAAGGAATTCTATCCAAACGCCCGGGTCTGCTCAAGTGTGGCGGAGATGTTAGGCGACGATGGAATTCAAGTCATCGATATCGCAACACATCCGAAGGTCCGTGCGGAGTTGATCGAGCAGTCGATTTTAGCCGGAAAACACATCCTCAGTCAGAAACCTTTCGCCGTCGATCTTGCCTCTGGCGAGCGATTGGTGGAACTCGCCCGTGTTGCCGGTGTCCGGATCGCGGTCAATCAGAACGGCCGCTGGTCGCCCTACTTTTCCTATATGCGCCATGTCGTGCGGGCTGGGCTCATCGGCGAAGTTGGCTCGGTCCACATGGTGCTCAACTGGGACCACACTTGGACCGCGGGCACGCAATTTGAGGAAATCCATCACCTGATGCTTTACGACTTCGGCATTCACTGGCTCGACGCCGCCCGATCCTTTTTCATCGATCAGGACGCGACCTCCGTCACCGCCACGCTCGCGCGTTTTCCCGATCAACTGATGAAGCCACCGATGTTGGCAAACGCCGCCATCTTCTTCCCGCATGGCATGGCTACTTTGGCCTTTAATGGCTGCAGCCGCTTCGGCGCACGGGAAACCTGCACGATCACCGGCACCAAAGGCACCATGCATGCCGTCGGAGATATTTGCGGAATTTCATCGGTCGAAATCGTCACCGCCGATGGCATGGCCAAGGCGGATCTCGAAGGTTCATGGTTTCCTGATGGCTTCCGCGGTTGCATGGGCGAACTGCTTTGTGCGATCGAGCAACACCGGGAACCCGAAAACTCCGCCGCCGATAACCTCAAAAGCCTCGCGATCGTCTTAGCCGCCATGACATCAGCCGATGAAGCTCGGCCGGTTTCAATTGGCTAACATTGATATTCCATGTGGGTCTTCATCGATTATGAGAGTTGAGCATTCGGATTGCGCCGATTTCAGCAGGTGAGCAAGCACCGCCAGACCGAAGGGGCTTCTGACTGGGGTGCAGTGTAGCTGGATGTGGCGGTCGTCTCGCCAGCGAAGGCAGTGCAGCCCGGCCGAGCGCGATAAGTAATACCATCTTCAAGAATTAAGAAGACAATTTCAACAGATTCGTTAAGGTGCGCTCATGCCTGGACGAAAAACGAAACTTGGTTGCCCTGAAGTAGCGGCAGTGATTGATGAACTGCATGCTAAAGAGCCTGATGGCT
>Ga0247843_1000572_pt1 | contig 86564 bp, 91 predicted proteins | sample LaCruzMarch2017__FD_192420 | JGI IMG/M metagenome (GOLD analysis project Ga0247843, IMG submission 192420) | Freshwater microbial communities from meromictic Lake La Cruz, Castile-La Mancha, Spain - LaCruzMarch2017_8m | ecosystem: Environmental > Aquatic > Freshwater > Lake | place: Spain... | reverse complement strand
AGAGGCTCGTCTGGCACCCATTCAGAACCATTGCTACTTGATCCACATACATCTGCTCCCCCTTCAACATCTATAGAGGACTGCAACCCAAGTCGGTCGATATTTTTGGTGGGATTATTCTTACCATACCAATATAAATTTGGTCCGTCTGCCCCCGAAGGCTCCTGACTCATCCACAACCCTGCTGATTTATTGCGGCTCCTCGCCCGATGGTAATCAAGCCCCGACTCAGCATCGTACTCTCTCCCCGTGAAGCCATACATCACCGGGTTCGACGATGCCGAGATCGGTGGCGCAGCAATTTGTTCGCCCCAAATGCCGAAGCTATGCGAAGGCCCTGCTGCGATTCCGTTCAAGACCGAACCCAAGTGATCCGCAACGTAGCCCTTGAATGCCCCGCTCTTCCCTTCAGCTATGTGCTCATCTAGGCCCAAGCCGTCGAGGTAAGTGGTAATCGTCCCGTCGCCCCCTTTTGCCTGAAGAATTCGATCTTCTTTGTCCAAGTGCAAATAGCTCTGGATAAATGACCCAGATCCAGTGTCGATCATCTTAGCTACTCGGCGGTTTAGAGCATCGAAATAGTATGCAGTTTGAGCAGTGCCAGCCTGGAAAGCGTTCAATAGCCCATCTGCCCGATAAGCGAAATTCTTTACGGTAGCTCCAGAAGTCTCGCGTATAACGTCTCCGAAGCCATCAGGATCGGCCAAAAAAGCGCTAACTCCGTTAGCAATCAAAAAATTGTTGATGAAGGAACCCGGGCCATTCAGGGAATCTGTGAGCCTGTCGCCGGTGAAAGAATACGACCACGAGCGATTGTAGTTTATGGTACCTGACGTAACCGATGACACAATCTGATCTATCGCGTCGTGCGCTAACGTGTACATGCCGTTCTCTCTCTGAAGAGATGTCACGTTACCCGCCAGGTCCCAGCCTAATCTCTCCGCGATAGGCGTAGTTCCCGTCCAGGTGACTTGGGTAAGTCGGTCCAGCAAATCTCTTTGGAAAGCCCCTGATTCACCCTTTGTAGAAAACATCTATCTTAAATTCTATATGAATTCAGATAGTTCGACCATGAATCAAAAGAGTAGTTGGCGGCGAGGAGCGTTATTTGTTGGCACGATTTGGCACGATTTGGCACGCTAGGCACACGTACTACGCGGCATCGTCCATCGGACGAATCGTAAACGTAACATCCAAGGTCAAGGCTACCTTTGCCAGGAAATCCATGCTCACCTCAGATACCTGGCCCGACTCCATACGGGCTATAGCGGGTTGTTTGCTGCCTACGAGATCCGCGAGCTTGGCCTGGGAGACGCCCCTCTTTAGGCGTGCAGCTTTGAGCTTCTCGATGATCCGTTTCTTCTGGCGAATGAGTTCCATCTCCACATCAGAGAGACCAAGAGACGCACCAAATGCCTTTGCCGTTTTGAATCGCTCAGTTCTTGTTTTCATAATCCAATGCTCCTCATTCTGGTTCGCAGGAGATCCGCTGTACGCCGGTCGATTTCCTGCTTCTTCTTTTCCGTCGCATGGAGAACGTAAATCGCGTCTTCCACCTTGATCACATAAAAGACCCGGTACTCTCCGGCTCTACCGGAAAGCCGCAACTCATGCAGTCCCTTGCCTATAGATGGCAATGGCCTTGAGATCGGCATAACCAGCCTTTTGCCAGCCATCAGGTCATCGAATAGGGCGAATACGTCAGCGATAATGTCTTTAGGGGCATGCTTCAGCTCTCTTTGCGCCTGCTTGATGACGATCAGATCCATGTAAAACACTGTATAACGAATTCGTTATTATGTCAACCTGGCCCCATGGGTTCTTCCATAGCCCGAATTCCCCACCTTTTCCTGGGTAAAAGAAGAGTAATGGCCATTGCAATGGCTATTTCAACCCAGGAGACCGCCATGAAGAAACCCAAAGCTAAAAAGAGCACGCCACGAAAGTCAAAGCCACTCACCGAGGCCAAAGACGAGCAAGCCCTGCTGCTGCCACTTTCCCTCATCAAGCCGATCAAGAACATCCGTGATAAGCTCGATGATATTGAATCCCTCGCGGAAAGCATCCGCGTGAATGGCCGAAACTGTGCGGGTAGGAGTGAAATCTATTTCTACTTTTCCGCTCTTTTCAGGCGGCGCGGCTAACTCTCGGCGACGCGCCTTCATCAGACCTACCACTTCATTCCGAAGGGTTTGAATGCGAATTCCCGTAGCCGCAGAAAGTTGTTTGAGTTCAAGTTCTCTAGCCGCCTCACTGTCGATTCCCGATATGTCCTTCAGGGCTTCTGCCAAGTGGAGCACATGCTTATTGTGCTCCATTTTCAACTCCCTGAAATCGAGCGCGGTTTCTCTCGCGAACGTTCTTGATAGACGACGCAATACAGTCGTCAGGGTTTCTTGTTTTGTTTTTCGGATTACAGACATATCAACCTCCTCGTTTAGTTTTGTAACCAACAGCCGAGTGGTTATAGAGAAGACGCCCGCCTATCGCGGGTCTCGGAGGATCTAACCAACTTTCCAACCTCAACAGAGTTTCCAAGAATTGAACTCTGAACCTTAGCCCAAACTAAGCCCAGATTTAGCCCAACTCGGGGAATTTCGCGTGATGTCGTGTGATGTTGATGATTCGGTGCCTAGAGTTTCACTCTCAGCAGCTCGTATTATTCATTTGAGGTAACGAGGACTTACTGGAAATGAAAAAAGCCTGGTCCGATGACCAGGCTTCTCTCAAAAAAGTTGGCGGATTTGGCCAAAAATCAGTGAATCCGATTAGTTACCAACGATTCATGTGCTTTTCTAGCACGTACTTCTTAGTGGGAGCGCAAGTTACCCTGCGCCCCCAATGCTGCGTCATTTTCTGAAGAGATTGACCACATTGGAGACTCGCGTCTCCGGGAAAATCTCTTCGCGTGGTCTTAGGTCCAGGGCCTCCGTGGCTCCCGCCTCATCTATCCCGGCCATCCGGACATAGATCATCATTGTGTCACGATCCCGCCAGCCCCCAATCTTCATCACCTTTGCCTCTGGAACCCCAGCGGCTAGGAGATGCGTTGCGAAGCAAGCTCGGAGCGTATGAAACTTGATGGGCGTGAGGCCGTTAGCTGTACAGAATGCCCTCAGAACCTTGGCCTGGTGGCCGCGTTTCAGGTCGGCCAGTATCGGGAAGACCCTTTGGCCAAACTCATCTGAGCCAAAGTTGTTCTTCTCCAAGTAGTCCACCAGAAACCAGTAGAGCCGACTATTGAGCGGTACCGTTCTCCAGTAACGGGCCTTCAGCTCCCCGTAGCTCTTGAGCTTCTCAGGCTTGACAGAAAAATGAAAACTCCGGGTGGTGGCTGCCATTGGTATCGCCGCGCTAGGCGCACTGGGCTCTCAACTCATCTGTCGAAACGACGACCTGCTTCACGTCCTAGTTTGGGATTACATGCATGTGCTGATCTTCGGTGGCATGGGCATCTTACTCGGACACCTAGCGCTTCGATGGGAAAGGGCGCTGACCTTCCAGCAAATTATCTACGACTAGAGGGGATGCGAGAAAAGCTATGCCGCCCGAGGAAGGGTGATCTTAAAAACCGCGCCCTTTCCCTCGCTCTCCACTAAAATTTCTCCCCCCATGTCTTCGATAAAACGAGAGGCCATTGCAAGTCCCATACCCGTGCCCTGCCCGATGTCCTTAGTTGTAAAAAATGGTTGAAATATTTTAGTAATATCTTCAGAGGAAATTCCGCATCCCGTGTCTCGAATTTCCAGCACCACTCCTGAGCGGTTTTTGTAGCCCCTGAGAGAAATCTTATGCCCCTTCACTTTTCCCCTCTGAATTGACTTCTCTATTGCCTCGATAGCATTTTCAACAAGATACGTAATAGATTCGAAGAATCGCTTTCTATCGCCAAGTGCAGCTAGCTCTTCAGAAATATTAAGCTCAAGATCAATAATATTTTCCTTTGCTCTCGGCTCAACTAGCTGCAACGCTCTTTCTACTTTCGCCCGAAGTTCAATTTTCTCTGAAACTGAGGTTTTTTTGCTTCGGGAAAACGTCAAAAGATGGCCAATGACGCCCGTGATCCGATCCGTCTGCCCGACAATGGTGTGGAGACCGTCCGCTAAACGCCCGGGGTCGTTTAGATTCTTCAGTAGAAACTCTGCTCTACCTCGGATTACCCCAAGAGTAGTCCCGACTTCATGCGCGAACCTTTCCGAAAAGTGACGAAGGACGCCCAGGTGTTCTTGAATTTTAAGTTTCCGTTCCAGAATTTTTTGTATCGAAAGATCGGTGGCGATTCCCATATAACCCAAGATTTCACCGGCTGAAGACTTGAACGGAGTAATTGTCAAAAGCACCGTCAACAATGTCCCTTTTTTTGACTTGTTTACGATTTCGCCCCGCCAATAGCCAGATTTCGGGTTCGAAATTTGTTTCCACATTTTCTTATAAAATTTCTTATCCTGATGCCCGGACTGAAGAAGCTTAGCCGTTTTCCCAAAAGACTCGCTCGGACTAAAACCATAAAGCTTTTGCCAAGCGGGGTTTGTGTAAATAATCTTCCCCGTGATATCCGTAATCATAACGGTGTCATTGCAGTCCTCGACACAGCGAAAAAATATGCTCTTGGGCTCTGGCTTCAGTCTCTTTGATGAGGCTTCTCTCATTTGAATTATTTTCCCCGTTCTACTCGTGAGATCTGGCCCTTTAAGTCCGACCTCGCCATAGAAATGTGTTCCGAAAACTCGTTGAGGGAGAACGGTTTTTTTAGATAGGAACTGGCTCCCAACTCTCTCGACTGCCGGAATATCTCGTCATCACCGAAGGCAGTCATAAATATGAAAGGGATGCCCGGAGATTCTCTCCGTACCTCTTTAAGAAAATCTATTCCGCTCATCCCGCCCGGCATGAGATTGTCCGATACAACGATGGGGAAATTTCCACTTTTGATTTCACGGTTAACTCGACCGCCGCTGATTTCCCGAACCGCGCCATGCGGTGAAGGAAAAGCCAGAACTTGAAAGCCATCGGATTCAAGAATGTCCTTTAAGAGACTTCTAAGTTCCTCATCATCATCAACGATGACTACTAGGTCTTGTTGCATTTCCCCCCCCCTCCCCCAACGGTGAGACACTACGTCCCCCCGACAAGACAATCGAACCCGTAACTCTCTCTCGTGTCCAAATGCCAGGTGATTGAGCACAATTTGCACATAATGCGCCAAGTCCCGTTCGGCGTTCTCTTTGCTGAAAAACATCACTATCTTTCCGCTCATGCCAGCGTCCGTTGCTGAAGACCATCTGTCCTCACCCTGGCTTTCCATCGACCCGGGGGCTGCAAAGTATCGGGGAATAAATAATCAAAAAAATGGCATGCGCCAATACCCATAGACAACCTGAGACTTCAAACGCAACCAGCGCCTGCTGGGGAAAAATCCAGGGACCCAGAACGCGAGCCAAAGCAGCGATCGATATCAATGCGTATCCGAGCGCAATGAATGGACTCACTCGCATCGGACGGCCAGAGTGCCCCAAGGCCACTCGTGTGATCATTCCATAGATCATGGTTCCAATGCAGCCAACCGTAAACGCATGGGTAGCGATACTGGGAGGCGCTAACCCCAGTGCGGCCAATCCCGCAAATATCAACCCAATAGGAATCCAAAGGTAACCTACATAAAGTACAAACAGAACAGAAGGGCGCACCGACCACCATGGACGCCAGAGCAGCCAACGAACCAGATGGGCCAATGCAGCCAGTATCGCAAGCACTGCGGTCAGTCTTGAGAACTCCCAGAATACGGCCGAAAAAGAAAAAGCAGTTAGACTGGCAAAGCTAAGTATCTCTACCCAGAGTTTCTTGATGGGCTTAATGCCGGGAATCACCACCCCAGCAAAGAACGGGATTACTCTCCCCGCGATCACCGAAATAATTAAAATAGTAAGAAAAATAGAACCATGAAGTGCTGAACGTGCTGGCAAGAATGGCCAGGCAAAAACACTAAGGTGAACCAGAAGATTCAGCAGGAAGAGCCCGAGGAACAATAAGAAAAATACTTTGTTGTGACTTTGACTCTTCTGCCAGAGATACGGTTTCAAGGCCAACGCCAGAGCCGGTAGAAATAGTAAATCGACGAATGCAAAAAGAAGCGGAGCATCCTTCCAAAACATAGAGAGGAAACGACCCAAGCCCCATATGAGCACGAGAATTTTAAGGTGGGTTCCCCGCACACCTGGGATCCCAGTCCAGTTCTGACTGGCCGTGAGAATAAAACCTGCCACGATTGCCAAAACGTATCCAAAAATCATTTCATGGGCATGCCAAATCAGCGGGTCAGAAAATGGAACGCTCGAAATCCAACCGGCCTGAAAGACGGCCCAAACGGAAATTTGCAGGACGCTCCATAGCGCCCCAAACAAGAAAAATGGACGAAAACCTAAGTTCCATAAAGAACTCACTGCTCACTCCAACTCATGGGCTCACGACTCGGCCGCCGCCACCTAACGCCCCGAAATCAAGCGTATCAATTCCGCGAGCCAAAGAGAAAATCTTCAAATGCGGGCATTTAGTCTTCAAAAGTGAAACCGCCCTTTGAGACCTCATTCCAGCGGCGCAGTAAACTACCCAGCTCCCCCCCGCATCCAGAAACTCCGGCATCTCTCCGGCTTCCATTCTACTAGACGGCCAATGCCTGGCGCCTGGAATCATTCCTCGCTCCACTTCTGAAACTTCACGTACGTCGAGGAACGCGACTGAATCCATCGCATTTGCTTCCTCCCATGTAACCTCTGGAAAACGTGGTGCCGCCTCGCAAGCCGATGGCACCTCCCAAACGCGAATACTTTCCGGACCGGAACGGCAAAGACAGTTCTCGCGCCTAGGAACGATGAGGGCCTGCTGAGTGTTGTCGATAAGATCAAACACCAAAAGCCTGCCATAGGATGGCCGAAGCAGTTCCGTTCCACGAATATCCAGCAGAACTTTCAGGCACTCCAGGGCCTGCCAGCATCCAAGCACCCCGACGACAGGTCCAAGTACACCCGCTTCCCGGCAATTCTGCACCTTGACCTCAGGCAAGTTAGGATGAAGGCATCGATAACAAGCGCTTTTTCCTGGCCAATAGCTCACCAACCGTCCCTCAAAACCAGAAACCGAGGCCTGAACGAAAGGCTTTTTTAACCGAACGGCAATGTCATTGATAAGAAACTTAGAGGAGAAATTATCCGTGCAATCCACGATCAGGTCATAGCCTTGGGAAATCTCCAATGCCCAATCTCCCGAGTACATCCTGGGAAAGCAATCAATCGTGACCGCTGAGTTCATCTGACTTACTCGAGCCTGTGCAGCTACAGCCTTTTCCTTCCCCACCTCATGTTCCGAAAACAAAATTTGACGCTGTAGATTGCTGAGGTCAACCGAGTCTCCGTCCACCAGCCCGAGGCGTCCCACTCCGGCTGCGGCAAGGTATAGCGCGACCGGCGATCCCAATCCGCCGCAGCCGACGATCAGCACACTTGAGCACGCCAGTGCCTTTTGCCCTTCCTGGCCAAATTCAGGAAGACTGGTTTGCCTGCTAAAACGGTCAGCGGTGCTCACTAGCTCTTCCTTCTTCGCCCGTTGCGGCCTTGCTCCTGGATTGAAAATAGTCCACTTCAAGGAATATCTGCGTGCCTTCAAATGCCCGGGAAATTTCGTGGCCCGCCTTCTTTCCACTGGCCACGCCTTGCTCAAGGCTCCGCAACATTTCCTCGGGCACCTTCATCAGCACTGAACCTTGGCCAACTACCAAATCGAACGGAGATCCAACGTTCAACTCACATTTCCAGGCTGCTTTTTCGCCTAAGGGGAAAGTGGCGCAAAGCTTACCTACCTGCGCGAGCGCGGAAAGTTCTCCGGGCGATAGCCTTACGCGGATTCCTGATTCATCCAGTTTTAGATTCATTGGCACCTTTCAGAAATCCATCCCAATCTTCTTGCGTGTTCAGATTCTTGAAGCCCGGCTCCAACTCAATTGCTAAGTTAATCGATCTAAAACCGAGCTGGCTCCAGAGCCCACGCAGTGAACGCTCGCGAGCCGATCTCTCTGGCCGGCTTAGTTCAGCAACTGCCTTTCGCACGTCTGCCGAATTGCGAAACACCACGGGAAGTTCCCATGATTCAAACTGAACTCCCGAAAGATTGGGAATGCAATCCTCTTCCACTGCTAACTTCAGCCTTTTTACGACCTGTTCATTCAGCCCAGGCATATCCACTGGCGCCAGAATAATCCAATCGCCCTCTCCAACACGGCCGCTCCTTAAGATCGCCTGCAGCCCACCAATAGGCCCCAGCCCTTTTTCCACATCGGGAACCGCCCGAGGGTCTCCAGGTATAGAGCCACTGATTAATACATTTCCCTCGCCAGCCACTCCCGCCAAAAGACCAATGGTTCGCTCCAGCAAAGTTTTTCCTTTGAAGATCAGCGTGCGCTTATCCACGCCCATGCGCGACGAGCGGCCCCCTGCGAGCACCACGCCCTTCCACCTATCGTTTGGCCTTTCTCTGATTTGGGAACTCACATTACCTTCCATTCCGCGCCTCTAGTGCTCGTGAGAGACGTCGTGCGCACCGGTTCTCTGGCATAGCGCATGCCCCTTCAGCCACTCTGTCTCTCCATTTTCGTAATGCTCTTTCTTCCAGATCGGTGCCCGATGCTTAAGTTGCTCTATAACATAGCGGGAGGCTTGATAAGACTCATCGCGATGACGCGAGCTCACGCCCACACCCACGCTGATATCGCCGCAGTTAAGCTTACCCACTCTATGAATCACGCAGATACGCAGCGAGCTCCCCCACTTGGCCTTTGCCTCTTCAGAGATTTCCCTCAGAATCTTTTCCGCGAGGGGCTCAAAGGAATCGTAAGAAACGGCAACCACATTTTTCCCGCCGTTGAAATCGCGCACGGCGCCGAAAAAGAAGTTCATTCCCCCATGCTCGAGGGAGCGAACTTTTTGAAAGATCTCTGCCTCTGAAATTTCACCGCTTCGAACCTGGCAAAATACATTGCTGTCCATTTTTTCAACCCCCACAAACCGGCGGCAGAATGGCAAGAGTACAAGAGGATTGAATTTCGTCGTTATCCCGAAGCACTTCCTTCTCATTGGCCAGAGCCGATTCGAATACTAATTTGTTACAGTCTTTCAGATCGGGGCGACGCCGCACTAGCTCCGAGGCGATACTCTCTTTCAGCGCACTCACGCTGGTGTTTTTTTGGGGAATCTCAATCGAAATGCTTGATCCCTCAGAATACTTACGAAAGGTTCCAAATAATCTCAATTCAACAGTGATCACGATGAAATTCCTTTCCTGAAAGAGCACTCCAGAGGAAATATATTTACTGAGGAGCCACCTGGAAGCTGTGAGCCTGCCTCAGGCAACTCCACCCAGCAATTCGCCTGCAAAAGACTGCTCAGCACATAAGACCCCTGCCCCGAAAGAACTTCAACCTTGGCGCCATCGGGACCCAATGCAACCGCGCCTTTGTAAAAGCACCGCAACCCCTCAGGTTTTTTAATATCCTGTCTTAAAGCTGCTTTCAGCCCACTATCCGGGCCTATGCCCATACGAGCGCGAAGGAAAGGAACGACAAAAAAGCGCAATCCGACTGCGGTCGAAACCGGATTTCCTGGAAGACCAAAGAAGGCCGCTTCTTTCCCGGAAAATTCGGCAAAACAAATGGGCTTTCCGGGCCGGATAGCGGCTTTATGAAATCGAACCTTCGCCCCTAACTTTTCGAGAGCCTCGACGACGAAGTCATGTTTTCCCATGGACACAGCGCCAGTGCTCAAGAATACATCCACTCCATCATTTAGCCCTCTTCTCACGGCGCTCGAGAAGGCCTCTGGATCGTCTTCCATCACCCCAAAATCGACCACTTCGCAGCCCATTTGCTTTAAGTTGGAGGCTAAATACGGGCCCGAAGAGTTCCAAATCTGTGCTGGGTTCGTTCTAGGCGACCCTACTGGGGTAAGCTCTTTCCCGGTGGAAAGCAGGGCAACCTTTAGAGGCTTCCGAACCCAAAGAGAAGAAATTCCGAGGCTGGCAAAGGCCATCAGGTGCTCGGGATCCACAACCACGCCGGCCTTTGCCACAAGCTCGCCGGCGCGAAAATCGCTGCCTTGCGCCCGCACGTTCTCCGCGGCTTGCACAGGCTTGCGAATCACGATCACCTTCTTGCCGCCTTCTTCTACAACTTCAACATCCTCCACTCGCACCACCGCATCGAGCGCTCCGGCCGGCATCACGGCTCCCGTCATAATTTCCACCGCACCGTCGAGGCGCTGCACGGGCGCCGGAACGTCACCGGCTGCGATAAAAGCTTGTACGGGAAACCGCAGGGGATTTACAGCCGATGCGCCTACGCTGGCGCTCGCACGAATGGCGAATCCGTCCATAGCAGAGTTATGAAAGTGCGGCACGTCCTCAGATCCGAACACATCGCGACTTAATACGAAACCAGCGCACTTCAGAAGAGGAAGCTCCTGCTCTCTCACCGGAATCTGGAGCGCAGTTTCCTGCAAAACATTCAGCGCATCGTTATATGAAATCATTTTTCCTCCAATGCTATTTTTTTGAGGCGAAGGTCGTGGGTGGCTCTGAACCACAGTTTCTCGGCGCCCTCTAGCGCGAGCGCCGCGAGCAGCACCCAAAGCAAGTTCTGAGTCAGCGCAGTGATGATCAGGGCCAAAGCGAGGTGCAATACTCCCCGATCCTGCAGAAATGTCTCTCGAGCCAGGCGAAAATGATGGATCCCCGTAACAAAGAGGAGGGCTCCCACGAGCACCGCAGGAACAGCCAGGCTGCGGGAACCAAGAAGCCAAAGCTGCAACGCCAGAAGGAAAAGAAAGCCACCAATAAAGAGATTCGCCCACCAGCGATCGGCGCCTCCGCGCACATGGGCCGTGAGCCCGCCGCTTCCGTGGCAAAAGGGCAGGCCGCCAATCAGCGACATGACGATATTGCCTCCACCAATCGATGCCAGGAGCCCTCTCGTGGTCACCTTATCCGCTTCCGGAAAGTAAACTTTTGCCGCCGCCCGCGTTCCCAGAACGGAGTTGGCAAAGGTAAGCGCAAGCTGCGGAAAAAATAATCCAAGCGCGATAGGCACGCTTAGGCTGTTCCGAATTTCCACGGCCGGAGCTGGCCCTGAAGAAACAAATCCCTTGGCCGCCACATAGGCCATTCCGAGTACCGCAATCAGCCCCATCCACGGAATTCCAAGCCATTGGGGAAGGAAAAGCATCACTCCCACCAAAACAGCCACCGCGAGAACAGAAAAGGGATCGGCTATGCCCAGTGTGCGTGCAGCCTGAAGCAGCAGCAAAATCCCTAGTCCAACCTGCACCTGGTGCACTACCCGAAGAGGCACTCGCTCCATCCATCTATCGAGACGAAAAAGAACTACTATCAAGCAAGCAATTCCCAGCAGCGCTGCACTCAACCGGATTTCCAGCCCTGTCGCGCCGGTGGCAATGCCTGCTATCGCGATCGACTTCAACGGCTGCACCGGCATGGGGATGCGGAAATAGAAGCCTGAGGCGAGATAGACAAAACCCACGCTGGCGAAAAGCAAGGGAGGCGAAAATTGTCCGCTGGCCCCGAGCAAGATGAGCAGAGGAAAGAGCACTGCTGCGTCCGCAAAAGAACCGGCGAAATTTCGTACGAACAAAGTCATGAATGCTACCCGATCTTGTGTTTCCCTACATGATCTCCGCCATGCTGAATGTGAAACAAATGAGAAAATAGCGACGAGAGAGCGTCCAGGCCTTCGAGCACAGCTTTTGGGTTTCCAGGCAGTGCAACCAAAACCGTACCTCTGATCTGCATGCCAAGAGACCTGCTCAGCCAGGCCATTCGAGTATGGCGAGAGCCACTTTGCCTTAGCAGCTCGCCGATCCCGGGAATCTCTTTACCCTGCAGTCTCGCGGCCAGCTGCTGATATGCCTCAGGAGTCAAATCCCTGGGTGATACTCCTGTGCCTCCGGAGGTTACTATGAGGTCTGGCTTTACCCGCTCTAGCCACCCTTCCATAACTTTCACGATGCTATCTACGTGGTCGGGCACCACCGAAGAATCCACCACTACCGCACCACGATCAGCGCACCAGGATCGTAAATTCGCGCCAGATACATCTTCGCTTTCGCCTCTTGAGCAACGATCGCTGACTGTAAGCAGGCAAACTTTCATGCCCATAAGAGTGGTAGCCGGCCCTTCCGGCAAGGGTGAGTTCCGCACAACAGGCCGTGGATTTGTCCAGTGACCAGATTTTCCTCCCTCTTTTACCTCGAGCTGCACATCTCCGATCCGCAGCACGGGATCGATCACCTTGGTGAGGTCGTAGATACAAAGAAGGGCAAGGCTCACGCCCGTAAGTGCTTCCATCTCCACACCGGTTTTTCCGGTGGTGATGGCCTCGCAAAAAACCAAAATGGATTCCTCGCTTGGTTCCGACCAAACACGAACGGAATGCAAGGGCAGCGGATGGCATAAAGGCAGCAATGAAGCCGTGCCTTTGGCACCTAGAATTCCAGCCACCTCGGCGAGTGCCAACACATCACCTTTGGGAATCTGCTTCTCTACGATCTGTCGAATCGTAGATGGCGCCGCAAAGAATCTGCCCGAAGCCAGAGCACGGCGGCGCGTGTCCGCCTTTTCGCCCACATCGATCATCTTGAAATTAGCCCCCGATGGAGGCGAGGTTCCAGGTATTGCCATATTTTCCTTCCTGTAAGAAATGCGAAACGGGCTTGCGCTCTATTACGGAACGAACCGCGGCAGCCACTAGTTCAGGTGCATTTGGTTCCGCCAGATGCTGCCGAAGGGAATAGTCTTCTTCCCCAAAAAGGCAAAGCCTCAGATCCCCTCTTGCGGAGACGCGCAGACGATTACAACTTTGGCAAAAATCCTTCGAGTAAGGCGCAATCAGACCGATGCTACCCTTATAATCCGGATGGCTATACTCCACTGCTGGCCCGCCGAGACGGCTTCTCTCCTTCGGAGTCCAGCCTCGCTTGCGGAGAAGAAGCTGAATGTCTCCAGATCCCAAATGGCGCTTTTCGAAAAGCTCCACGTTCTTCCCTGTTCGCATTAACTCGATAAAACGAACAGAAATCGGGCGCTCCCTGACCCACTCAAAGAAACCGGGGATCTCCAAATCGGTGATATCGCGCAGCAATACTGCGTTCACTTTCACAGAGGAAAATCCACATTCAAGGGATAAATCAATTCCCTTCATCACGGAATCAAAGCGCCCGCTCCCGGTCACCGCACGAAACTTTTCGGGATCTAAACTATCCAGGCTTATGTTCAACGAGGTAACGCCAGCTTCACGGAGGGGCCGGGCAAGGCGATCTAAGTTATGGCCGTTGGTGGATAGCGCGACGGTGCGGACATTATCTAAGTCCGAAACAGCCCTGACGATCTCTAAGAGATCTCGTCGAATGGTAGGCTCACCTCCCGTGAGGCGAATCTTTTCGAATCCGAGAAGGTTGAATCCCTTGCAAAGAGCTCGGATCTCTGGGACCGACATCTCACTTGCCTGAGGCTTGTCGGGAGCCTGATAGCCATTGGGCAGGCAGTAAGTGCAGCGAAAATTGCACCTATCCGTAACGGATAGCCGCAGATACCGGAACTGCCGGCTAAAAGAATCCTCTAAGTTTTTCATATCCCCTTTCCAAGTTGGGAGGCTAGTTGGTTTCCCGCTCTAGCCCCGGCCCGAGATTTCCTCAGGCGGCCCCCCTAGCATGCCGAAAATCGGTTTAGCTAAAGGAGCTCGGAGTAAAAATGCGCTAACTACTCTGTCGTTTTTCACCAGGTCTAATTTCGCCGGACCTTTTATCCGCTAGCGCTTGTGGGGCCGGCTGATCGTCGTCGCCGAGCTTCCCATCTACAGCGCTTTTGAAAGCTCGCAGTCCTTTTCCAAGGCTTGAACCTAATTCCGGCAGCTTTCGAGAACCAAAAAGGAGAACAATGATTCCCAAAACTATTAAGTGCCCAGCGCTCAGTCCAAACATATCCACCTCACTTTAAGCAGCCTACCGTACCGCCACATGTAACCTCTTCGGCCTCGTTCTCACCAGCGATCCAAGCGGCCCGCTCAGGAGCAACTCCGAGCGCTATGCACTCCGACCGCACTAAGTCTTCAACAAAGCGAAGAATGTCTCCGTACGTTTCACTTTCGCCCACGCCCGGCCTCTCCAGGATCGACGAAACAAATCGGCCAAGATGATCCCGAAGGAACTTTTCACGCGCCGATGCCACAATCTCAATGCCGTTAGCATCCGCGGCTTCTTCCAAATGCTCTTGCTTGAGCAAGAGTAGAGCGTAGAACTCAAGCTCAACGGAGATATGATCCGGCATCTCTCTTGCCGATTCTTCTCCTCCGAGCTCAAAACCAAAGGCGTGATAGAAGCCAGAAATGGCCGAAAGTTCGTTCGCCTTAAAAAACGCCCGCTGCCGTCCATACTCCGTTTCATATAGGGGAGCTACTCCTCGGCCGCTGTCAAAAAGCGCGAGGTATTCTGAGCGCAAGTCATTGATTCGCTCCTCGTTCTTAACGATCCTTTCCACTTCCGTGCGAAGTTTTTGGGGAAGAATATCCGTCTTCTCTTCCAGCAATAGCTGCACGTCTTCGGAAAAAGCTTCGTCGGGGTAGGAGGTAAGCAACGACGCCAGTATAAATTCGCTTGTTCTAAATGTTTTTTTCATCTAATTCCCCTACTTCTCTAACTTCATGGGCGTCCAGGCCATCGTTACCGACTTTCTTGAACCCACTTCATCATGGCTGCCCTGCCATATCGCAAATCCCAGGTTTGTTTCTTTTCCTGCCGCCAGGTTGGAACCTTTTTCACGACTCATATGCCTGCCTAGAATGAGAACCCACTCCCCGTTGGCCCAATGCCCTTTTCCGTATGACTCCACGTTTTCGATAACAGCACTCGTGCTGAATCCCTCAGCTAGGATTTCGTCCACCGCGTGCTTCGCATATGATTGTGGATTCCCGGCCGCCTTTCCCTGTGCATACTGTTCTCGCTTTTCTTCCGTAAGCCCCTTCACCTTCCCAGGGTCTTTGAACTCCATGGGGTACATATCAATGCTCATATTTGGATAGATATCCTTCATCTCTTTCTTTCCAAATTCTTCATCGTGCTGATACTGAGCTCTCCAATGGTAGATATGAACGGGATTGTCTTTTGCACCCATGAAAATTGGGGGTGGAATTCCCTCATTCACAGGAAACATGATCGCCGCTGCATCCGAGAATTCGCCCAGCTTTCCGGCCTCGTCTCGACGTGGGTCAGACCAGCGGAGACGAAACACAAGCCACTTCCCATCGTGAATGGCCTGAACGGTTACCTTTTCCGTGGTGGTGACCTTTGGTTTCGGTGCAACCATCGGCTGCAACATCAGCGTTACAACCTCTTCCTTGGCACCCTTCCAAACGGACTCGTCCTTATTGTAGACCGAGAGATTCGCGGTCACGCTCTTGGCCACGACTTCAGCTTTCAATGGCGCCGCGGTGAATACGCCACAGACTACGACCATTAGGGCCAAACTATATTTTTTCATCTCCGTCACCTTTCCATTTTTTCTCTAAGGGGTATTTCCACGAATTGTGCCATTTGCTGCATCGAACGCCGGACGCTCAATGAGAGCCTCATTCACTGGAACACTCACAATCGTGTCACCCTTTTCGTCGTATCCAGTTGCCTGACCGTTAACCACATCAAAGCGGTGAAGAATCCGATCCGAGCTTCCCATCAAAACTAGCAGCCCCTTCGCTATTGGATCGCTTTCCAGTTTTTTATACTTCTCTATCGCCGTGCCCACATTGGGTCCAAACATCTGCTCTAGATAGGAGCGATCGGCATGAATGGGCGGGATATAGTAAATATTCGGCTCAAGGCCCAGCTGTGGATAATACGGAAGCGCAATCCCTTGCTTGTGAACTAAATAATCAACGGGATTATCTTCACGCGCTTTCCAAGGGGGATTCACAAATCCCATGATACGGATCTTTCCGATGCAGTTCTGCACGCACATCGGCTGATACCCCTGCTCTACGGCCGGATAGCAACCCACGCATTTTTCACTCACGCGCGTATAGGTATTGTACATTGACTTCTTATATGGGCAGGCCCGCACGCATTCGCCGTATCCCTTGCAGCGGGATTGGTCGATCAGCACGATTCCATCCTCTTCTCGCTTATAAATTGCCTTTCTAGGGCAGGCCGCAAGGCAAGCCGGATAGGTGCAGTGGGCGCAGGTGCGTGGAAGATAGAAAAACCATTTATCGTGGGGAAGCGAGATATGGTCTCCAGCCACCACAGTGCCGGCACAATCGTCCTCGCCAATATTTGGATACATCCAATCTTCGTCTTTGGGCGCGAAATGCACGGCCTTTTCTTCGGGGTCTGCGGCCTCAAAGATCGTTTTCCCATAATAGGGCTCGTTCTTTTTCCATTCCTGCTTACCCAGCTTTTCAAGAACCCGAACGTCCCAGGCCAATGGATAGGAACCATAGGGCTTCGTCTCCACGTTGTTCCAGAACATGTATTCCTGGCCCTTGCCACTCGTCCATGTTGTCTTGCAGGCCAGAGAGCAGGTTTGGCATGCGATGCATTTGTTTAAATCAAATACGATCGCCCACTGCCGCTTTGGGCGGCTCTCCTCATAGGCATATTCCATGTCGCGCTTTAGCTGCCAATTTTTTACTACTGCCATAAGTCTCTCCCTGCTCTTGTCTACGACTTCTTCTTCATAAACTTGCCCTTTAGGTACTCCGTCATCGCCTTATTTTCATAAGTCGGCCGGAACCCCAACGAAGCAGGACGCCATTTTCCCTTACCGCCCATGCCACCATCTTCCGCTTTGGTTATCTTTACGAACGCTTCGCGTGGCGCTCCAACCGGGCAATGGATGTCAGAGGCAAATCCCTTTTCCATTTGTTGTCCAAACATTGTTTTGTGCACCAAAGTTTCGGTCATTAACGTTGGCTTAAGCCAAGCACGAGTTGCACTCTGATGGCTTCCGTAGCGATACATTGCCTGGTAGTTGGTCTCGGCACTCTTTGCGAGCCCATCCTGCCGGGTTTCATGAGCCTTCACGGTGGCGAAAGATGCCCCGTACATATTGTGCCACGTTCGAGCCACACCCCTTGGCGTGCCGGGATAGTAGCGAGCGCGCAGCATAAGACGGGCAACCTTATACTCCTCAGTCCCAGGCTTTGCTCCACGGAAAGGCCGATCTTCGGGATCGGCGTCAATGTACACATAGTCGCCATCTTCAATTCCGAGGCCTTTTGCGTCATGCGGGTTGATATCCACATATCCTTCCACCATGGAAGGCATGCGCTTGTCGTGGCGATACACGTCGCCAAAAGGACCGAACCATACGGCTGTAAAATCCGTGTCAACTGGCGTGGTATGGGCGCCATGGCGATACTTGGGAGTATGGTAGACGTGCGTGTACAGCTTTACTTTCAACGGATGTTTGGACTTCACCAGCTCCTCACCCGTCATTTGCACGTTTCTCACCTGTCTTGTTTCGCAAGAGAGGTCAGAACGCTTCAATCCGTAAGCTTCCGGTTGCACCGCCTTGATCCCTTCATGAGCCTGGCCCACGATCACATTTGGTTCATAGTGAGTGGAATCGATCGGTTCCCGGTACACGATTAGATTTTCGCCGTGCTCAACGAATTCCGCCTCGGGCCGGTAAAACTCCAGACGCCCTGTTTTTGTATGCCAAGGAACCTCTGACTTTGCCTGTTCGTAGGAGGAAATCCGCGGGTAGGTGCGGTTATTCATCAGAGCCGGAATTCCTTCTTTCGCTTTCGCTTCCAGTTCGCTGAACTTGTACCCTTTCAGCGTGAAAGATCCGTCAATGATTCGCTGGAGGTATTCCTCTGTTTTGCCTTCCAGTGCAAATTTCCACATCTTCTCCATCCGGGGCTCTTTGGTGAGCTTTCCCAGCGCCTTTGACACATTAGCGATGATATTAATGTCAGACTCGGTGTCAAAAATTCTCGGAAGCGGAGTTGTCGGAAAGATCTGGACGAAAGGATTCGTGCAGGAGCCCGTCATATCGGGTTGCTTGAACTCGGCCCAGCTGTCACAGGCGAAGATCAGGTCCGAGTATTCACAAGACCCAGTCCACCACCAGTCCGAGTAGCAAATGAACTCGAGCTTTGGCAGAGTGTTGTTCACTACGTCGTAGTGCCACTTGATATTTCCGATAACTGAGTTGGAATTGTTCAGCCACATGGCCTTCGTTGGGGCGGGAATATGCCCCTCTCCAGTGAACAGCTTGTTCCCCACTCTGAGAGGCCGGTCTCCATAGTTGAAGTAGTGCAAGGATTCATAGTGAAAAGTTTTCCGAGTAGTAACTTTTCCGCCAGCTTCAGTCTGAGGGTTGAAAGGGTCTTCCAGAATATAGGATGGCTCCCCTCCCAGCAAAGCAACTCGATAGTTACCCGCATAGCTGCCCACATTTCCACCAGGAAACCCTACGTTGCGCGTAAGCGCGGCGACCAAAAATATCGCTCGGTCTTTGAGATCGGAATTGAAGAACTGATTCGGCCCCATGCCACACGCGAAAAGGGTGTGTTCCTTGTTCTTAGCGATATCCATTGCCAAAGAAACCACCGCCTTGGCGGGGGCTCCCGTAACCTGCTCCGTCTTGCTCGGAGTGAAGTTCTTATTCAGGTATTCCGTAGTCATTCCGAATACGGAGCGCACCTTGACCTGTGTGCCATCCACGAGCTTCACCGTCTTTAGGTAGTTCAGATCGGGATCCAGCCCTTTTTCCAGAAAATTTGTTCCGAACTCATCGCGGGTTACCGCGTGGAATTTTTTTGTCTTTTTGTCGAAGATTACTGACGGGCGGAATTCGCCCCTCATGGATTCAGGCGCCAGTTGTTCCTTCTGCAGCAGGCCGCTCGGCGCCTTTTCTCCTGCCTTCAAAAATCTCGGCGAGCTGAGCGCCTCGGCCTTATAGCCCTCGATCACCTCTTCGGGCCGAAGAGGCTGTAGGTTATCCATGCGCACCAAGAAAGGAAGATCTGTTGAGCCGCGCACAAAGTCGGCATCATACAGTTTCTTCGAGATAATCACCTGGGCGAGTCCCAATGCGAAGGCTGGGTCGCTTCCTGGGCGGATAATCACGGCCTCGTCAGCCTTGGTAGCGGTTGCACTGTACTCCACCGTGATTGCCACGGTCTTGGCTCCTTTCAGGCGGGCCTCTGTGAGCCAGTGGGAGTCCGGCATCTTCGTCGTGATCCAGTTCATCCCCCAAACGAGAATCAACTTAGCGTGTTCGGTCGCGAATAGGTCGAAGTCATTGGTTTGGGCACCAGTAACCATTGGGTGGCCGGGAGGAAGGTCGGTATGCCAGCTATAACTGTCCCAGCCCCTGGCCCCCACCGCTTTTTCGGGGCCCACGCCGCGAATCTTTGCATCAAGAAGAGAGAGCATATTCGCGAAACGATACAGACCAAAAATACGGGTTGCGCCAAGCAGAGCCATGCCTCCCCGTAGCTTGATCGTCTCCACGCCCGCTCCGTGAATGGCGTGAACCATCGACTCGTCGTAGCCCTGAGAGGTTAGGTATTTGGTGCCCGACTCTCCAGAATAAGTGCGCGCAATATTGTCGAAAGACTTCGCCGCGATCTCATACGCCTCATCCCATTTGATGCGAAGCCATTTGTCTTTTCCGCGCTGAAAATATTTCGGATCCGGCTTGCCCGTGGCAGTGTCTCGAGGATACCCAGCATCTACCCACTCCTTGAATCCGCGGCGAATCATCGGGGCCTTTACCCGGCGATCACCGTAGAAGCGGCGAACGAGAGCCAAGCCTTTTTGGCAAATCCTCGGATCCCAGCGGTGCGAGGCCTTATTGCCATAGAGATCTGTAGCCTCGCCGTACTTGTAGGTGGGCCCAATGCGCACTGCTACGCCATTTTTTACATAAGTTTTCAGCAGACAATTGTGTGTATCGTTGGGCGCGCATAGAAACGTAAATGTAGAATCGTGCGCGAAAATATTTCGATAAACCGATTCCCAATTGCGATCCGGATAGTGAGCTAAAGGATTATCGATCATCGTCGGTTTGAAGTAACGAATCGGGGCCCCGAAGGCCTTGCCCGACGCCGCCATAAATCCCGTGACCGCCATTCCTTTGAGAAAGGACCGTCTTCCAATTCCGCGCTTTTCCTCACCCATTTCCCGTCTCCTTGCTATTCAATCTCCGTCATCTCGCCCGTCATGAGAGAGAGCACGGCCGTTCGACCGCAAACTCGATTCAAATCCACCGTCAACTCGCCGCCCCTTTGCAGATGCAAAGGAACAAAAAACACATCTGCGTTGACCCGCCATTCAGCCCTTATTCCTGCTGCCAGTGAAGTCACCACTAGGCTCCCGCCCCGGCAGGAGAAGCTTCTCTCCTCCCCGGGAGGGAACTCAGAAAGGCGGCCCAACGGGATCTCTCCGGAGGGTTTGGGTTCAATGATAGATTTGTTTTCAGAGGGGTGAGTATGATCTAGCGCAGCCTCGCCGATTTTTTTAAAGAATCCTCGGCGGGAAAGGTTTCTCACTTTGCATCCCCAATCACGGCCAGGGGTGACCCATCGCGCAATTCCAATTCAGGGAAGAATTTCCTTACTTCTCCCTTCAGCGCGCCATGCATGAGCTGGCCACCAGCGCCGCATAGGGGTTTAGCGCCAGCCTCCATACGATAGAATAGCACGCCTTCTGAGTAGCCCTCCCACCTCAGCGTGATGCCCTTTTCCTGAAACTGCCGAGTCAACACTTCTAACCCTTGCGCGTATTCAACCGGCACTTCTCCTCGGTGTTTACCTGGCTTCGGACCAGAGCCCTTGTCGCAAAAAAGCACATCCACACAGTCGGCGTCGCCATGGCCAACGCTTCGATGACGGGCTAGCCTAACGTCGTCACTGGCACCCATTACGAGGCCGTCCAAAGCTTCTCGCCAGTAGTCACAACCGAACGACCCAAGGCCGTCGATAAAAACGCAGCCGGGCCTCGTGGCCACTTGCGCCTCATTGTGAATGCGCCAACGGCTCGAAAAGCAAGGTGATGCAATCAGGGGGAGTAGCTCTGAAAAATCCTGAGCCCCGAGACTCAAGCTAAGATGGCGGGAAAGACTAACGCCGAGTTTTCGGCTGAGGTCGAATACGGCTTTGAGAACCGCCTCCCGCTGATCCGGCTGAACCTTTTGAAGGAGAAATTTTTCTTCTTCGCCATCAACGCCAACAGGTAACGCAAGTGCGGAATGAATGGCTGCTTTTCGCGCTCTCAGCCAACGCTGAGAGAATTCGTTCACTTTAAAGCGGGCATCACGCAAGAGCGAAAGCTCAGCTGTGCCAAGAGAGTCGGCGATAGGCATGCCTGCCCCTACGCAAATAAAGGGCCAACTCCCATTTATTTGAAAATGCTCTTAGCTAAATTAAGTGGCGCAAAAAACTGAAAGGCTAGCCCAGACTGAAGGCCCTAGATTCTAGACGCTCTCAAGAGCGCAATTCCCCCCCACCCAAGTTTATTGACACTTATGCTCTCTCTCCTAGATGGATCAGAACAAAGTCCAAAACGGCTCCGCCCTAAGCCCATTCGCCGAGCCTTTAGGACATTTTGGCCCAACAGATGGGAGCCATTGTCTCAACAGACCAATGAGCCCGTGAGCACTCCGCCACCAAGCGAGTCTTTCCCGACCGCCGCCGGCGCTACTCCTTTTTTGGGCCCGATTTCACTTTCCATGAGGCATCTAAGGAAGAGTTATTGGGCGACGTTCGACCTCCTCGTTAGTGAGAATTTTTTGGATCTTGGAATTAAACTCCGATCGTGAAATCTGCTCACCAGTCTTGAACTGCGAATATGCAACTTTGTTCGAAACCAGGAAGCGCTCTTCACGAAACAACTTACCGTTGGATTGCCGTTCGAATACCTTAAGCTCGCGGGTGCCGTCTATCTTACCTAGAACTCGTTCGAGTTGAGAGCCACCCAGTAGCTCGGATGAAACGTCGAGAACGCTCAACTCGATTCCAGGCTGAGCCCCCTCCTTGGGAGACTGGTAAACAAGAGTCTCGTGAACGGAATCGGTTGTCGGATCGGAGGTGGACTTTATGACGAAATTTGTTGCACCGATAAGTTGGCCGCTGGACGTGACCGTCCATGCCTTGCCTGAAAAGTAAGCAATGTGACCCGCCTCTAGTTTTTCAAATTCGAAGGACTCATCCTTTAGTCTTAGGAACTGCTTCTTTCCCTTTTTATAGAGCCTCACATCGCCGATACGAAAAACCAACGCACCATCTACGAGGCCCTCCGGGCGCCGACCTTTGTAGATTACCACAGGTTTTATCGCCGTTCGCTTCGCGCTGTTCTTACCTGCGTGAACCACTGCATGCTCGCGGCCGACCAGCGATTGGGCTGCCGTCCCTTCCTGTCCGGCTTGGCACCCGAGCAGAGAAAACAACAGCTGTGCTTCGGAGACTACAATGTCTCCCTCAACTTCCACCTTCTCCCGCCCGATCCAAGCGCCAGTCATTTGCTTCAGTTCGGGCGGACAAAGCGATTGCAGGCACTCAGCGCGGTTTCCTGCTTTTTTGTCTGAACAGTCTCCTGCGTACGCTGCTCCAATTGAAATTGTAACGAGACACACAGACCCCAGAGTAATCAGTTTCATATCTCCTCCTTCGCCGGTGTTATAGTTCTCAGTCAATTCCGGCTATTGCTTTCTTAAATCTTCGGTGATGGACTCTGAGTTTGAAATAGAACCTAGGGGTGGATTTTTTCGCCGCACAGAAAATGCATAGCTGGATAGGTTTAAAACTAAACCTGTTTACTGCAGATGCAGCACGTCAAACCGACATGCCTGCCTTACCTACTGGGTTTTAGAGGAAGGCGCCACCTTGACCGATGACAATATTTCAATCGATCTTTATCTCGGCATCTGTGTCAGGAATGTGAACGGTCGTGTTTTGCAGCAAAACCAGATCTGTAAAAAACTCTGTGGGGAACAGGGTGGGACTATTTGCCGAGGCGGCTGCACAAAGTTTTTTTCCGCCGTATCCGAAGGCGAGCGGGAATTTCTAGAATCTGTGTCAATGCGTCTTGTTCGAAATGTTCACGAGGATAAATCTGTCTGCGACGCAGTAGTGATCAAGTTCCCTGATCGCATTATCACCGTGCTTTACCCCAAAGAGCGTCAGATAGAGGCCGATTTGAAACTCTTCGACGGCTATGGATTAACATTGGCGGAAAAAGCCATACTGCTAATGGTATTGGATGGAGTACCCAATACTAAGATCGCCAAGAAACTGCACATTTCGTTAAGCACTGTTAAAAAGCACTTAAACAACCTATATAAAAAACTTCCAGCCGATTTTAAGGAACGGATTTCACTGGAAAGAAAATGACTGAAGGAAGAGATTGCATTTGATCTCTTGCATGTCCGAAGAAGATTTTCACCCACGAGCTCACTGTTCCCGTCGCGATAAGGTGCCAGAAAAATAGAACCGTTCGAACTCGCCTAAACCAGCTCTACCGGCACGTTGAGCGAATTGGAAATGATGCAGTATTTCTTGGCGGTTTGTAGAACCTCTCGTGCCTTGCCTGCATCCTCGCTCTCGAGGTCAACCCTCAAAGAGATCCGAGTGAAGCGAAGGCCGTTGGCTGTCTTATCGAGAGTGCCTTCGATTTCACTCTTATACGAATGAATCACGAGTTTCTGGTGAGTAGTCAAAGAGAAAAAAGTTGTCATCAGGCAAAGTTGAATGGAGGAAAGGAGCAACTCTTCCGGGCTCCAGTGGGTATTGCTGCCATCAAATTGAGGCGGAGGCCCACCCACAAGCCGAGGCTGCTCAGCAGCAGAAATCGTGGCGAGCCGGTCTTGCTGCCATACGAGATAGGCCTTGTATTGATGAGGAAATGGTGTGGACATAGATTTTTCCTTTCCCATGGATAGCGCCGGTGCTTCACCCATTAACGTCGAATCGAGGCAAAGGACATCCGTCTAGAATTTTAGGCGGGGAACCCATCCGCCGCGCATATCACCCTCTGAAAAAGCACATTGTTCTCTAGATGGATATGCTCCATCAGCTCTTCCTCCAGTGCGCCCAGACTGAGATAGAGCGCTTTCCAGGTGGTGCAAGCGTCTCTAGGGCATTTGAAATCGTCGCAGAGCCGGCGAATCCTGGCGAGCCCGTCACCATGGTCTATATGTTCGATCATCATCTGGCGAACCGGCCCGCCAGTTTCCACCAAGCTCCACTGTTCGCACATCATCGGAAACAAGATGCGCTCCTCTTTCTCCATGTGCCGCTCAAGCTCTTCCCACATCTGGGAAAGCACGTCACTGAGACCGGCTGGGCAAGCGGAATGATCGGCATGCACCGCCTCCACCTTGCGGGCCAGGCGAAGAATTTCCGGCACGGTGGCCCGGAGGCTATCGTGGTACTGATCGATAATATGGCGGGTAAGATCGGAATTGCTCACTGAGCCCCACTCGATATCGCTCTTGCCGCGCATGAGCCCATGCAACTCATCCAAGACAAGCCCAGCCTCAACACCCTTTCGCTTGCAAGCCTCCCCAAGAGGCTGATTTCCTCGGCAGCAAAAGTCGAGATGATGTTTCTGGAAAAGCTTCGTGGCGAACGGAACGCGAGCGGCCAGCTCGCCAAGGGTCATTTTCTTCACTTGGGCTTTCGTGGCTTTCATAGGAAATACCTCCACTTTTTTCTATGCTAAAGCCAGGGAGAGCATCCTACTTATGACCGAGGTCATAGTGCCTTGCCGATCATTTCTTTTTCATGGGCTGCCAACCTGGGTGATTGAAAAATTCCGGGTATTCTGCAAGCGCAGCCGCCACTGCCGAGGCTCCTTCGGCTTGCTCCGCGGGATTTGTCTCTTCTTTCATTTTTGCCGCGCCATCCAGAATCCTAGCGAGCAGAATGTGAAGCATCGCGTCCGCTTCGGGTTTGAGCTTGCAGTTCTTGAAAATTAAACTCAAGGAGGTATTCACCTTCTCACTCAGCCGTACGTAGCCGGCGGCAGGCAACGTAGAGAGGCGGATCGGGTCCGCCTTGGCTGCCAAGGCCGTGCGTATCTCGGTCATTCCCTTGCGAAGCGACGGGTCGGTGTGCCATTTTTTTCCCTGGTCAAGCGTCATTCCCCCCGTAGCGTGACCTGCATGGGAATGACTATTGGAATCAGCACCATGCGACGGAGCCACTATGAGTGCCATCAGTAGGGTCGCAAACATCCAGCAACGAGTTCTCATTCTTCCCTTCTTTCTGCAATGGGAGCGATTCGCTCGCGGGTGGGCCGAAATGTCCCGCAATTTAACTCTTTGTCCGGCTCAATAGCACAGGGCGCCCGCATACAAGCATCTCGTGTGCCATTCCGAATGGCTCCTCTGGCATTGCTCCTGCAACTTCTATTTCGTGTCGCGAACAGTTCCAGTAAACCCAAACCGAAAGCCCGACCGATCGAAGCGCCGCCCGGAAAATGCTAGAGGTAGCTTCTTTATCGACGACGAATGCATCAGCTGCGGTGCCTGCTGGCGACTCGCACCCGCCCTTATTTCCAGCCATCCCTTGCACACCTTCGCCTACTTCTCGCGCCAACCTGTAACCAACGAAGAATCCGGTGAAGCAGAAAATGCTCTGCTGATCTGCCCTGTGGGCGCGATTGGAGCGGAGGATTCCGGGTGAATCTATACCTCATACTAAAAGCGCTGCATCTTGTGTCTATGGTAGCTTGGTTCGCAGGGCTATTTTATATCTTCCGCCTCTTCGTATACCACCGAATCAAACATGAGAGCCGGGAAGCTTGCGCCCTTCTTTGCCTGATGGAAGGCCGTCTGCTCAAAGCAATCGTGCTGCCTGCCTCAATCTCCACTACAGGATTCGGAACTTGGCTTCTGATAAGTAACCCACAGCTGCTGAGCCGGACGTGGATATGGGCGAAGCTTAGCCTCGTGCTCCTGCTGTTCGCTTACCAGGGCCTGGCCTGGGTCACGTGGAAAAGCTTCCAGTCCGGCAGGTTCTTTCTTACCGAACGCGCTTGCCGCCTGATCAATGAGCTCCCCACTATCTTGCTCATCGGAATTGTATTCCTGGCCGTTCTGAAGCCCTGGAGTTGACCGAAGTATGACAGAGATCATAGCTGTCGCGGGACGACTCGGGAGAATGTTCAAGAAATGGGATGGGTACAGGAATTCCGACTAAGCACTAAACCGCCGGAAGCAGAAGACAGGATTGACCTCGCCTTCTACCGACCACTCGGCTTCGTAATTGCGAAGATGAGCTGGGCGGCAGGACTTCACCCAACTCACCTTACTCTCCTGGGAGCGCTGGCGGGCAGCCTCGCCGGCGCTCTTTTTTTCATAGGCCATGGCACTGCACTTCTGGCCGCCGTCCTTCTCTTCCTGGTTGCAGGCATACTCGACAGCGCCGATGGCCAGCTAGCACGCTTATCGGGGCGTTCCACGCCATTCGGACTTGTACTCGATGGTCTCTGCGACAACATTGTATTCAGCGCCGTATACATAGGATGCACGGTCCCTCTTATGGAGCGGTACGGCTGGTGGATCTGGGCTCTCGCGGTGCCGGCAGGTTTCTGCCACTCGCTCCAGAGTTCCATCCTCGATTTCTACAATCGCGAGTACCTTTTTTATACAGGCGGGCCGAGTCGCGATGGCTACTGGAATCCCCTGGTTTCGGAAGTGCGCAACTCGCGGGACTGGTTTGCTCGGCTCCGAATCTCCTGGCTCTACCAACAGGAACTGCTCAGTACACGTCCGCCGACGCTGCGCCTGGCGCTTCGAGCCGAGCGTAGCAGAAACGTGAACATGGCTTTGGTTTACAGGAAGCACAACCTGAGTCTTCTCCACTTTTGGCGGCCACTCGGAGCCAATGTGCATACGCTGGCCATTATTTTTTTCGCGGCCATAGGGCGTTTTGAACTCTATCTGCTCCTCATCGACATTGTGCTACTGAATCTGTGGCTTTGCGCCGCCGCTTGGGCACAGAATTGGGCGGACAAAGGCATGCTTGCGGAGCTCCACAAGTATGCTGAGACGCCGGTCCGGATGACAAATTTCTCTAAACGCGCTCCAATGGAATAATGCTCTATGAAAATCTGGAAGACTTAGCCCAGGAGCATGCCATCATGCTTCAGTTTCTGCGTCGCGAAGAAACTGGAACCAAGCCCTCCTCCACCTGGCCACTGTTCGTGCGCCTTTTGAGCAAGATTCACCACCACAAAGAGGAATACTTTCTTTTTCCTTTGATGCTTGGTTCTTCGCGGCTCGAGGTAGGTGGGCCAAAATGCATGACCTTTTTTACACCGCGCGTAATCGGTGGCACGGGCTGGGAAGACTCGTTCGCACGCCTTCAACGATTGTTTCCCGGCCCTTCGGGGCTGCTGCAGGAGGAGAGAACCCCCTTTCGCGACCGAGTCCTCGCCACAGGCAGCATGCTCAAGATACCTCTCGAGGACCACGTGGCCGGGGCGCGAGCCATCAAACTTCTCGAGCGCGAAACTGACTTCGCTCGTCGGGCCACGCTCTTGTCTGCCTTTGCGGGCTTGCTGCGCGATCATATCCAGCGCGAAGACGAGTGCCTGTTCGAGATGTTTCGCCAGGTATTAACTCCAGAACAGAAGCTTTACTATGCGAAGCAGGCGGCCGAGTTCGACCTTGAAAACGATACCGCCGGCCTGCTTCGCGCACTTTCCGAGCCCTGAACACTTTCCTCAGCTGCAGCCCATCGACTGTCCGCAGTTGAGGCAACGATAACAAGAGCCGTTCCTAACAGTTGTGTGGCCGCAAGTGGAACAGGCGGGAGCGTCGCCCATTAGATTCGCGTAGAGCGAATCTGCCCCTTCCGTTTTTTCGGGCCTCTCTATTTCTGCTTTCGTAATCGCACTATCCAATCCAGGCAGCGTGGGCTGGGGCCCTCGCTCCTGCTTCACCGGCTTCACGTGCACAAAATCGGTGCGCCCCAGGTACTCCATCCCGAGCAAACGAAACACGAAGTCCACCACTGAGGTGGCGCTCTTCAAGTTCTCGTGATCACACATCCCGTTCGGCTCGAAGCGCGTAAAGATAAAGGTGTCCACGAACTCTTCGAGCGGCACACCGTACTGCAGGCCTTTAGATACCGAGATGGCCAGGCAGTTCAGCAGTGAGCGAATTGCTGCTCCCTCCTTGTGCATGTCGATGAAAATCTCGCCGAGCTGGCCGTCTTCATACTCCCCGGTGCGCACGTAGATTTTGTGCCCCCCCACCTTTCCCTCTATGGTGAATCCGGCCCTCTTTTTTGACAAAGGTCTGTGCCGCGCTTTCGGAATCATCCGCAATTCCTCGGCCCGCGCCGTGGCTTTCGCGATGATCTTCTCGATTTCCTCGGATTTTAGCTGCGTGAAATCGGCCTCGGCGATACTCACTGGTTCCTCAACCTTTTGGGAAGTCGACGAGGACGACAGTGGCTGGCTCAGCTTCGAACCGTCTCTGTACACAGCTACGGCCTTCAAACCCAGCTTCCAACCCTCAAGATAGATCGCCTGAATATCCTGCTCAGTGGCGTCGTTCGGCAGGTTCACCGTTTTCGAGATCGCGCCAGAAAGAAATGGCTGGGCCGCCGCCATCATCTTCACGTGGCTCATGGCCGAAAGATATCTCTTGCCATTGGAGCCACATTTGTTCGCGCAATCGAATACCGAAAGATGCTCGGGCTTGAGAATCGGGCAACCTTCCACGGTCATCCTGCCGCAGATTACCTCACCTGCCTCTTCGATCTGTGCTTCAGTGAAGCCGAGAGTTCGCAGCACACTGAATCCTGGATCCTGTAGTTTTTCTTCGCCGAGACCCAGCTTCGCGAGTGTATCTTCGCTGATATTATAGCGATTGAAAGCTGTGGACAGCGAGAACACGCCTGGAAGCGTCGTCTCGATCCGTTTAACATCTGATTCCGTTAAACCCTTGGTGAGCAAGCTCAGCCGATTCACGTGAGGAGCGCCCTCGAGGGAGAGGGTTCCCACAACATAGGTCACGATGTCGCGCGCTTGCCGAGGAGAATAGCCCAGCTTTCGTAAGGCTCGCGGCACGCTCTGGTTCACGATCTTAAAATAGCCGCCGCCGGCAAGCTTCTTGAACTTCACGAGGGCGAAGTCCGGCTCAATGCCGGTGGTATCGCAGTCCATGAGGAGGCCGATCGTACCAGTCGGCGCCAGCACTGAGGCCTGCGCGTTCCTGAATCCGTGCCTCTTTCCCAGGCTCAAAGCGCGACCAAGGCATTCCCGAGCCGCGACGCGCAGATACTCGGGCGCCGCCTCTGGCAGCGAATGAGCTGCGTCGCAGTGGGCTTCTATTACCTTCAGCATTGGCTCCCGGTTTCTGCCAAATCCCGCGAAGGGTCCTTTGACCGAAGCGATTTCAGCGCTGGTCGCGAGCGCTTCTCCGTGCATAATCGCGGTGACGGCACCACACCAAGCGCGTCCTGCCTCGGAGTCATAAGGTATGCCATTTACCATTAGGAGCGTTCCGAGGTTAGCATAGCCGAGACCGAGAGGCCTGTAGTCGTAGGAGTTCTGCGCGATCTTAGCCGTAGGATAACTGGATAGACCCACCAGAATTTCCTGAGCCGTGAAGAATGTGCGGCAGGCATGGCGGAATTCGTCTACGTCAAACGTGCCGTCATCTCGCAAGTACTTCATTAAATTTACTGAAGCGAGGTTACAAGCGGAGTCGTCGAGAAACATGTACTCCGAGCAAGGATTCGATCCGTTGATTTTTCCGGAGTAAGGGCAAGTATGGAATTTGTTGATAGTGGTGTCGAACTGCACGCCAGGGTCGGCGCATGCCCAGGCTGCGTGAGCGATCTGTCCGAATAGGTCACGGGCGCGAAGCGTCTTATGCACCTCCCTGGTGGTACGGAGCCTGGTTTCCCATGGCCTGTCTTCCACCACCGCGTGCATGAAATCATCGGAAAGACGAACAGAGTTGTTCGAGTTCTGGCCGGCCACGGTACGGTAGGCGTCGCCGTTGAAATCGCTGGAATAGCCTGCGGCCACCAGTGCGGCAACTTTTCGCTCCTCCTTCAATTTCCAGTTCACGAACTCTTCTATTTCAGGATGATCCACGTCAAGGCAAACCATCTTGGCCGCGCGCCGGGTGGTGCCGCCGCTTTTAGTTGCGCCGGCGCCTCGATCGAGCACCTCTAGGAAGCTCATGAGGCCAGAGCTCGTTCCCCCACCCGATAGCTTTTCCATCGCTCCGCGAATCGACGAAAAATTCGTGCCAGTGCCCGAGCCGTACTTGAAAATTTTTGATTCGTTGCTGGCCAGTTCAAAGATCGAGCCGAGCGAGTCGTCTACGCTTTGTATGAAGCATGCGGAGGCCTGAGGTCGCCGGTAGCTGCTATCAAGCTCCTCGGGCTCGCCCTTCTTCTCATTGAAGTAGAAGTTACCGCCGCTACCTTTGATACCGTAAGCATCGTAAAGACCCACATTGAACCAAACCGGCGAGTTGAAAGCCCCGCGCTGGCTCACGAGCAGAAATGTCAGTTCATCCTCGAATGCATCCGCAGATGAAGCGTCGGCGAAGTATCCTTCGGCCTCCCCGTGACGACGGATACTGCGGGCGATACGCGTGACTACCTGCTTAACGCTCGTCTCTGAGCCGCTTTCCGGCACCCCGCTGCGACGGAAATATCGCGAGATAAGGATATCGCTTGCCAACTGCGACCAGTCCTTCGGAACCTCGGCGCTCTCGGCCTCAAAAACCACTGAGCCGTCTGGGTTGGAAATCTTCGCCGGCCTACGCTCGTAGGGAACCTGATCGAGAGGCGGCTTTCCAGCTTCCGTGTGAAGGCGGGAAACGTGTAGTCCTTTCGGACCAATTTTCGCCCCACTTGCTTTGCGATTGCTTCTTACAGTTTGAATGATGTCCGCTTCCATGAGACCCCCAGGTTGTATGCGTTTATAAAAAGCATACCAGGGATTGTGGTGCGGGTTATGATTCAGCTCATAACCGGGAGATAATGGCGAGCAGCTCGTCCACGAAAAGGCACTCGTAACGCACAGCTGTCTCGCGAGAGCTGAAAAATGGATTCATGAGCACCAGGCGTATACAGGTGATCTTGCCGTCGTCCACTTCAATGCCTTTTTCCACTAAGCTCAGGCAAGCATGCCGAGCGTAGCTTTGTAGTGAAAATTCGGTTTTCGAGACGGAAAAATTCGGGCTCTTCAGGAACTCTTGAAAACACCGAAGGGTTCGTTCGTTGCACGCTCGAAGAGATTCTTTCTGCCGGGCCAGGAAAAAGCAGATCACGTTGAGGTCTGCGGGACCCAAGATAGATACCGAGTCGCGCGCGCGAAGCAGCTCGGTCGTCAGATTCTGCGTTGCCACGAGGTCACGGCGCAGAATACGGCCGTATCCGTCGGCTCCGAGGCCAATCGTTTTGCAGGTCATCCAGGTGGCTACCGCCCCGGTGGCAGCACGTGATCCTTCAATGGTGTGCTGCCAGGCACCCTCGTTTCCCTTGATCAAATAGGGGGCATCGAATGCAGGACTTCGGTAATGAAGCGCACTTCGCGCAAGGAAAGCCCCGCAGCTATAGGGCACAAAGCCGAGCTTGTGCGGATCCAACGTCACCGAGCAGACACGACCTATTCCACCAAGGGAGGCCTTGACCTCCTCGCTCAGGCCCACGCTATCTTCGGCCTTTAACAGACTGCAGAAGTAGCCGCCGTAGGCTGCATCCACGTGGTGCCAGATTTCTTCTCCTGTCTTCACGCGGTGCTCGTCAAGAAGGTCCTGTATTCTATGCACGGGATCCACAGAGCCAGAGCTTGTTCCTCCCGTTACGGAAACCATCAAAAGCACGGGCCGCCCCTCGACGCCGGCGACACGGAGGGCTTCGGCCACATCAGAAGCCGACGAGCGCCCGTGCCCATCGAGAGCAATATCGCGTAGCGAATCTCTGCCCAGGCCCAGCAACGTTACCGCCTTCGGCCAGGAAAAGTGCCGCGAGGCCGGAGCCAGCACGATCGGGGAGCGGAATGATCTGCCGGTTATTCTTCTATATAACTCTCCAAATTCGTGGGGACCAAGATGGAGCATGCTGTACTGCTCCAGACAATTTGGCGACGGCAGTTTTTCCTGCGCATCAAACCATTCCCAGGAACGGCTCCCCACCGAGAGAAATTCGTCAAGGCCTAAAAGTTTCTCTTCTACCATTCGGAGGCCAATCGCCTGGGTGCGATCGAACCTATGCAGTGCGCGCCAGAGTGCCTCAATGTTCGCGAGCGTGCCGCCAGAGGTGAAGTGGCCAAGTCCCTCGGCGGGCATGTCTACCATCGAAATCAGGTCCGCTATCGCTTCTCGTTCCAGGCGAGAAGTGACTGCCGACACTTCTCGTGACGTGAGATTCGGGTTATGCAGAAGCACCGCCGCGTGACCAAGCAATGCTGGAAGCGCCAGCTCCGAAGTCATGTGCCCCAGAAATCGCGGAGTGAACTTTGGGCTCTCTCCATCGAGTTCCCCCAGCAACTCTCGCAGTCTTGTTTCCACTTCCGCCTGCCGCCGCAGGAAAAGCTCACTAAGCTGGTCGTTTTCAGAGATGCCGGGGCCGTCACCAGAAAAAAGAGAACGACGCCAAGTTACCCAATGTTGAAGCACTTCAAGCCACCGCTGCTCGAACCAGGTCGCGTTCTCGGCCTGAGGCCCCAGGAAGAGCGACTTCAGGGCGATGTCCTTAGAGTCACAACTCGTCATTGCTGACCGAATGATAAGCAGCGCGCCGACTTATAATGCCGGGCATACTTCGAAAAACCGTCAATCTTTCACGGCAGGATTTTGCACCCAGCTCATACACCAGGCGCCCCCTTTTACACGGTTTTTCGGCAAGATCATGCACTTGCCAGAAGCCGCCTTTTTGTCGCCGTCAGTTTTGGTAAAGAGCTGACAATTATAGCAGTAGTGCTTTGCCTTCTCCTTTGCCTTGCGAGCATCACAGAGCTTAGTCGGCTTATCTGCGTTACTGCAGTACTTTAGCGCCTTGCCTGGCTCTTCTCCGTCCTTTATGAACGGCAAATCTGCGTCCGCCGCATATGCGGGCCCCCACGGCGAAAGCCGGGCCATCAATGGCACTGCGACCAAAGTGCCCACGCTGTACTTCAAAAAAGACCTGCGAGAAATGCTCATGTCTGCCTCCAATTTCCGGAGCCAAAGGCTCAAGATGTGTGTTTTTCATCTTTCGCGGAAAACACGAAAATGTCCACGCCTTAGGGCGCTCATCTCCAGTATAAGCGCAGTCGCAGTTGTCGAATATGACGTGCATCACAGTCCGAGGCGGCTCCTTTGCATTCACAGTCCGACCTGACGTAGATCATATGGCTTGCTTAAAAAGCGGAAGTATCCTGCATTCTGGAGGTTTGATGCATACGGATACCATTCTAAACACCGAGTCCTTCGACCAGTGGACTCGGCAGGCTCTAGTGTTTTCGTTGTACGACAGCTTGAAAGCAGGGTCCGCCTTTTTCGTGCACCTGAGCTCCGATCCAGATGGCCTATGCCAACAGCTGGATCAGCTCGCTCAGCCCGATCTGGAATGGGAGTTCGTAGATAAATCTCCGGGAAAATGGAAGTTGCGTATCCGAAAACGAAACAGCGACGAGCCGAAAAATTCGGGGGGATGCTGCGGAATGTGCGGAGGATAGATGCTTTCAAGCATCAAGCCCACGAAGGCAGCGCGGGAGCTTCCTTGAGCACGGAGAATGCTTACCGATTCCTCTTTCCGATCGGCTGCCTCAACGGAATGATTGGCGCCTTCCTCTGGATAGCGTTTCGGCTGCAATGGATCGATTTTTATCCAGTAGTGAGCCACGCCAATCTCATGATCGGAGGCTTTCTCTTCAGCTACGCGCTGGGATTTCTCTGGACGGCTGTGCCCCGTTTTCTGCAGGCTCCCACTCCCGGGAGTGGCGAACTCACCCTGCTCGTAAGCACCATGGGGATAACCCCGGTCTTAGGCTTGCTCACCGACCCCACACTGTTCTACGCCGCGATGCTGATCGGGCTCCTTTGCACAGTGCATTTCGGGCTTAGGCGCTTCAATCTCCGGAAAACCAATCCGCCTCCCTCTTTCATATTTCTGATGGTCGGCATCCTGCTCGCGATTGTGTCGCTCCTGATCCTAATGCTGGCGCCCTTTGTACCTATCTCGGAACCCGTCGTGGCCGTGGCCCGCACATTTTTCCTAAAGGGCTTTGTTCTCTGCCTCGTGCTCGGAGTGGGCATTAAGCTGCTGCCCGCTCTGCTCGGTTGGGTGCCGCCGCCCTCTCCTGGCGGAGAACGGCAATCTTTCCGTTTCGACCCGGCTTTGTTCCCGCTCCTGGCGTTTCTCCTCGCGGGAGTCCTGCTCGAAGGCCTTGGTAAATTGGCCTGGGCCGGCTTCGCGTACACAGCCGCGCTCGCGGGGGCAGGGTTGCTGCGCATGCGGCTCGCGCGCCTCCCTAAGACCCGCAGCGCCCTCGCGTTTGGCGTGTGGATTTCCGGGCTAGCGGTAGCGTTTTCCCCTTTGTCCCTCGCGTATGACCCCGCCTTCGCCGTGCATTTCTGGCACCTCATCTTCATCTCAGGAATGGGCCTGCTCACAATCTTCGTCTCTGTAAGGGTATTGCTCGCCCATTCCGGCCAGGAATTTCTCTACTGGGAAAAGCGCCCGGCTCTGTATCTCCTCGGTGCGCTCGTGCTCATGACATCTCTCACCAGAGTAACGGCGCCGCTGCTGCCGCCACAACATCTGCTCAGCCACTACGCATACGCCGCCGGCACCTGGATCGCGGCACTGGCTCTTTGGGCCTTCTACTTCTTGCGCTTTACGCCCTTTGGCCCGCCGCGCCTTAAGAGCATTTCCCACAAACCCGGCGCCGTATGAACCATCGAATTCTACAACTTGAGATAAATGAAATTTCTTGGAAATTTCTCAACTCGTATCAAGTGCGCCCCGAGTTTCCCCATATCGCGGAGTTTTTCCGCACGGCCAAACAATATAGATCGATGGTTGTGGATGGAGGGGAAATGTCGCCTTGGGTAGTCTGGCCCACTATTCACCGTGGAATGAGCGAAAAAGGCCACCACATCCATTCGATCGGCCAGGATCCTTCCACTTACGGCGGCATACCTATTTGGGAAGAGGTACGCCAAAAAGGGAAGAGCATCGGGATTTTCGGGGCACTCCAGAGCTGGCCACCCAAGAATCCAGGCGACGGTGGATTCTATATTCCGGATACATTTTCGCGCGATTCTCAGTGCATACCTAGCTCTCTCAGCCCGCTCCAGCAGCTGAATCTAAGCCTCGTGAGCAAGAACAGTCGGATCCGCAGCGGCGGCTACTTCAAATCTCTCAGCTGGCGAGCCCTGGCCGCAATTCCGGGGAGCGGAGTTCGCTTGCATACCCTTGCCCGAATTGCTGGCCAACTCTTCCGCGAGAAATTGGACTCGCGATACTGCGCGCGAAGATCCATCTTTCAAAACATACTTTTCTGGGATGTATTCAAATCGCTCTACAACCACCGCAATCCACCGGCGTACTCTTCTTACTTCTCGAATCACCTGGCAAGCGCGATGCACCGGTACTGGAACTACGCCTTTCCCGAGGACTTTCCCGTGGAGCGCAGACCGAAGGACAACTTCCATAAGGGCACACTCGACTTCGCGATGCATGTGCTCGATGATATGCTGGCCGATGTGCTGGTCTGGATGAAGGAAAACCCAAAGCTCACGGTCGTATTCGTTAGCGGGCTCGGGCAGGACTCGATTGTAAGAAAGCGGCACGAAGGCACGGAACTGGCCATTCGCGACTTGCGACGACTTATGGACCGTCTCGGGCTGCCGGCGGGGACCTACAAACCTCTTCTGGCCATGATGCCCCAGGTGGCCTTGGAAATTTCGGACGAAAAGCTGCGTAACGCCACTCGGGAATGCCTGGAGAAGCTCGCCTGCGCGTCCGACTTTCATCCCATTCAGGTAGTAGAATCGGGTGAGAACCTTTGCGTGAGCGTGTCGAACCCGCGTGGCCCCGATATCGAGGCCGGTGGACTTTACTTTTCAGGAGAGAAAATAGCCTTCTCCGAACTCGGCATGGAAGTGCTGCGAGTGGAACCAGGCACTGCGTACCATATCCCAGAAGCGGTTTTTGCTGTCTCTGGCGCCGGCGCTGAGGAGTTCGGCCAGCACTGGCAAGACCCCGTAATCCCCTGCGATCGTGTTAAGTTCGAGCTTCTCCGCTTGCTAGATTTGTAAAAAACGAGCCGGAAACTGGATCGAACCGCGCTGTGCACGGCACCTCCCATTCCCCAAATGCCCGAAAGGAAGCCAGAATCTCTCTTTCACCTTTACTATGAAACATAGTAGGCTGTTGGCCACCCATGGAAACTTCCCAACTGGCTAAAATTCTAGGCGAATACCCTCTTTTTTTGGGACTGAACGAAAAAGAGCTGCACCCCCTTCTGGAAGGGCACAAATTCAAAAATATTCGCCATCATGAGGCTCTCTACAAAATGGGAGACACGGCCGAAAGTTTTGCGATCGTACTCACCGGCGCATTCAAGCTTGTTCGAGCCACGCCCCGCGGAGACGACGCCATTGTCTATTTTGCCACTCCCGGAGAAGTGATCGGCGCCCTCGTAATGCTCAAGCAGAACGCCGTTTTTCCTGTTTCCGCGGTGGCATTAGGTGCCTCCACAGTTCTCGTGATGCCTCGTTCTACCTACCTCCAAAGTTGGATTTCCAATGCGACAGTCCAGACGAAACTGAACGGCGCACTTTATTCCCGGATGAGTGTACTTCAAGAAAACAAGGCCAACTCCACGCTCTCGCTTCAAAAACGCGTCGCATCCCTTTTGCTTTCTCTTCTGGATAAGCAGCCTGTTTCCGATGCAGCCAGGCTTCCCATTCCGCTGACTCGGCAGGAAATCGCCGATTCGGTGGGGTCCACGGTCGAGTCGGTAATTCGCTGCATGAGCGACCTTTCCCAACAAGGCATGATCCAGACAGAAGACAAACAGATCGAGATATTACGGGCCGACAAAATCGTTGATCTATTGAAGGCTGACTAAGGCAGCCTCTCCTAAACAACCGCGGAATTTTTGGCTAGGTCGAATGATCGTTAAACAATATTCGAACCGTCGAAGTCCATCGACCGCTGCCGCCAAGTTCGCACTAGCCCCATCTCCTTGGCCTTGCGAAAAAAGGTGGCGCGTGAAAGGCCAAGCAGCTCAGCAGCCTTAGCCCGATCTCCACTAGCTTCCAAAATGGCTTTTTTGAATCTTAGCTTTTCCTGCTGTATGAGCTGCATACCGTAGGAACCAACCACTGCGCGCTTAATCTGTACTGTATTCAAAGAAGCCAATTCCGGCAGCACGCGAAGCACCTGGGCAGGACGAATCACGCCGTCGCAACGGATTGCCATTGCCTCTATCGCTGATTCCAACTGCCGTACGTTTCCGGGCCATCCATACGATTGAAGAAGCTGAATGGCCTCGCAAGTAATAGTGCATTTCTTCGATTGCCTTGAGATAAAGTGCAAGACTAGTTCATGCACATCTTCAGTACGCTCTCGTAGAGGGGGAACAACTATCACCTCTTTCGAGATGCGGAAGTACAGGTCCTCCCGAAACCGCCCCGCCTCTACCGCCGCCTTGAGAGGAATATGGGTAGCGGAAATCGTGCGGAAACTGACGGCCCGCTCTTCCACTTCACCTACCCTCTGAATGCTTCGCTCTTGAAGCGCACGAAGCAATTTAGGCTGCTGAGAAAGCGGCATATCGCCGATTTCATCAAGAAACACATAGCCACCGCCCGCCGCCTCGAAAATTCCCTTCTTTTCACGGTCGGCCCCTGTGAAAGCGCCTTTCACATGGCCGAACAGCTCTGACTGGATCAAGTTCTCACTCAGCGCTCCGCAATTTACCGGAAGAAACCGGCCAGAACGATCCGCCTGCGCGGCTATATAGCGGGCCACTACTTCTTTCCCAGTGCCCGTCTCGCCCTGGATCAGAACATCTCGCGCCCCGCTGTTCACGATATGTGCGATTTGCTCGCGGATTTTATGCATTGCTTGGGAATTTCCAATCAATGCTCCTCCACCGGTATCTACCAGGCTCCGCTCTACGGATTGGCGTCGCATTCTACGGTCGTCTATTACCGCGCTAACCTGCCGCTGAATCTCGTCGACATTAGCTGGCTTAGGAATGAACCGGTGAATACCCGAATTAACCATCTCGAAAATTCTGCGTGGGTCAGTTTCTCCGGTGATCATGATTACATCCACTCCCCGATCTAAGGAGAGAATACGCCGAAGGACATCAAGGCCAGTGCGCTGTTCGTTCTCGAAATTCAAATCCAAGATTGCTACGTCGTAGAACTTTGAAGAAACGGCGGCCAATCCTTGATCGATGGTCTGAAAACAATCGATCTCTCCGAATCCATCCAAGATATCGGGCATCTGTTCCAGAAACGAAATGTCATCGTCCAACACGAGTATGCGAGCGAGTTCGGCACTCATCGACGCTCCTCCTGTGGTAAAAGCACCGTGAATTTTGCGCCACCTAGCGCCTTAGAACTTCCCGGCTCCAATGTTCCATTGTGCGCCTCAACTATTTTCTTAGAGACGAAAAGGCCAAGGCCGACTCCGTGGGTTTTCGATGATTTGAGCGGACGAAAAACTGACTGTGTGTCCGACAGACCACGCCCGGAGTCTTCCACCTCTATCGCGACTCCATCCGACGAATTTTTTACGGCGATCCTAACGTGCTTCCTTTGAACAGCGTCTTCGGTGGCCTCAATTCCATTCTTGACTAAGTTCACAAAGACACGCTCAAGCTGAACTGGATCGTGGATAGCAAATAGGGAGCTACTCGGATCAAATTCCAGGCTAACACCTCTGGCCTGAGCCATTTCGCTCAAAGTAGCCAATGCTTGCCCCACCGTTTCTCCAATGTCGGCCAGTTCAGCGTTCATGGAAATTTCCCGGCTAGAATCGAGGCTGAGGTCAACGATGGATTTTATTTTCGGAATATTCCGGCTACAAGCAGAGTAGAGTTTCTCTAAACGTGCTTCACGAGTATCCACATCTTTGGCTGTAGCTACCAATTGAGTGGCGGTGCCCATAGAATTGAGATGAGTGCGGATATCGTGAATGATTCCTCTTGCCACCTGTCCGAACACCGCTTGCTCCCGGGTCGAAAATGCCTCGGCCAGTTTCTTCGCGATAGATTGGATTTCCGTCGGCCATTTCGGGTCGGCACGTCGTTCACCAACGGACGTTTCGGCCAGTGCTTCAATAGGTTCAATGAAATGGACGCGAAGGTAGCGCCTCTGCAGGAGAAACCCGAAGGCAGCCATCAGCAGAGTTGGAAGGAGCGCCAACCAGAAATGCCGGAGTTGAATAAATGACAGGTAAGTGCGCGACCCCCGCTCCATCGTCACATATTTTTCTTCGCTTCCAAGAGGGAGTTTCCACTGCGTAAAATTGGACTCGCCGGAGTTAGCCGGACCGCCAGAATGAATTTCAAGCGCCTTGAGAGAATACTCGGACTTTAACTGATCTACGACCGGACCCAACGTGCCCTGCTCGCCCAGCAAAAGCTCCGCTACGATTCTCCGCCCTACTATTGGAGCCAGATCCGAAAGTCGCTCATGCTCAGAGCGACGATAGTTGGAGTAGTCCAAAAAAGAGAGGCCCAATGCAAGCACACTACTGCCAACGAACGTGCACAGCATTGGCACAAGCCATGAGATGAGAAGATACTCCTTTGCGGATCTCTGCCTCATTTTCCCTTTCTGACAGTTTTATCGAAATGAATTTCCCCACGCTTCAGCTCAAACACACTCACTCCCCAGGGAGCCTCAAGTCTCTTCGCGTACTGCTTTTCAAAAGCAAAAAGGAATGCCGTTCGATCCTTCGGTCGCACCGCGCAGAGCTCGGCCACAGCTTCTTCCATAATTTTCAAAATGCTAAGGTCCGGAGTGAAGGAAAGCTCCTTCCGCTTCGAGCGTAAAACCTCACGGCCAAGGTTGAATTGCGAGAGCCCTTTGTCGACGGGCGGAAAACCGCGAACGGTGATGCCTTTCACTTTCTGGACATCGAGACCATTCTGCACGAAGCCATACTGGGAATCGCCCCAGCCATCGCCCCCCACGAACAGAGGCGGACGACTGTCTTCATTAAAGGCCGCCATAACCGCACTTGAAATCTTGGAGTAGTTCGGGAGTAGAACAAAATCGGGATGGAGGGCATTCACCTGATCGCGGAGAGCTGCGGCCTGGATGGTCTCTCCCGTTATCGGAAATTCACCGGCCTTCTTTAGGCCAAGTTTTACTGCCGACTGATCGAAGGCTTTTGCAAAATCCACGCAATTCGAACAATCGGAGCTGACCACCGATACAAATCGTGCTCCCCTTCTAGTTCTACGCTTCGCCTCGGCGGCGGCAATGGCTGCCATTTTGGAATTGATCGGAGAAAGCGTGGTGTGCCTATCGCCTAGGTCGCCCACTTTATCCGAAGAAGCCATGATACTAGCCGTGGGAACTGCTGCGGCTCCCTGCACGAGAAGCAAATAGTGATTACTTCGCCGAGGGCCAACGACGAGCCATGCCCCTTCTTCGGCGGACTTTGTTCCAAATTCCTTGGCCTTCAAAGCGTCGCTAGCGTCGTAAAAAGAAGTGCGCGTATCCAGAGAATAGCCGCAAGCCTTCAGCTTCTTTCCGAGAAGCTCCGCCCCCAAGGCGATCGTGCCTTCATAGGACTGCTGGTAGCGGGCGGAAGACGTGGTGTCTCTGGGGGCAAGCGCCTCCACAAAATCCACGCGAACCGCGATGGGCTTTGGTGCCTTTTCCACGGAGGCGAACGAAACGGCTGCCATGGCAAGAGAGAGGAGAATCATTTGATCCTCCGCCAGCGTAGGATAGCTCGGCCAAAGGATTCCTCAGGCGAAGACAGGGTAAGAACGTCGCCTGCGAGCGAAGCATAACGAATCATGTCACGCCCGATCCTCGCTGGGTTCGATGCGTTCTGGACCACATGCCGGATCTCGGTGCCGTCGATCCGGTAGGTGCCGGAATAGAAAAGGATCGAGTCGAAAATTTTTTGTGCCTCGGAGTCCCCCGCGCCCTGATCGCGATTGATGCTTACGCTCATGTGCCCTGATGGCGCATAGATCAGAAGGCCGCGGGCATTGCTCCCCCACGGCGCTACGCTCTTATCGAGCTTCTCAATATCGAAGGACTCCAGTGACCAGGAGCCCTGTACGTCACTAAGCGCGAGTTTTGTCATCTGATCCCCACCCCAGAAAAAAGTCTGGGGAGAGTGATATAACTGAGACTATCTGAAGTCAAATATCCGTATTTTTTGTACTTTTTTCAGGGAAATGAGACTTGAGTCTCACTGTTTCGGCATAAAATGAGCGAGGGGCGGAAAAAGAAGGCATTTCTGGAAAGCGCGTCTAAGAAATTTGGCTCCACATAGTGGCTCCCTCACACTTTTCTTCCTATTTACCTGAGAATTGCCAGCCATACGCCGTCCCGAGTCATCAAAGCCAACTTTCGTTTTGGCTACACCTGCTACCGTCCTACCTCTCGACGCAGCGAACTTTATCAGGTCATCTCTTTGAATTTCCGTTGAATGGTCGACGGTCGAGACGCGGAAATAGATTAAAGTGTTTTTCATATATACGTTTTTATTGGGCGCCGATTCGGCAGACTAACTAAAAGTCGCACTCAACGAATTTTACCCGCTACGAGGTTCAGTTACTTAACCACCAGACCAATATAGTAAGGATCCGCTCAAAGAAGGATTTTCTGCTTGTGCGTCTGTTGTTGCTCCGTTAACGAGACGGAGGGAGTCGAACCCAAAGGGACCGGCTGCTACGGCGTTTCCGCACAGAAGATCGCCTCAAGCCCCAGAATCGCGGCTTTGATCCTCATCCAAAGTTCAGCATCTGTATCTGCGGGTTCTTTCTTCCGGGAGCCACGGTTGTGCACTTCAAGCAAGATATTAGGAATTCCAACAGCTCCGAGCAGAAATCGAACTGCGTGGTGAGGATTCGAGAGCGAGAGGCTTCGCTTCCGTAGGTGAGCATCTAGAGTGCTTCTCAAAAGGGCAAAATGCTTCGAAAAATTTTTTCGAAGGAAAGAAGTCACTACACGATCGTTCGATAGAACGTCCGATAGAATCGCTGTCAAAATCTCGCGATGATCGCGCGAAAATGTGGCGATTTGAAAAAGGACATCGTTGAGATCACCAGTTTCGTCATGAGCTTTTCCGAGATCGGCGAGAAATCCAAGATAGATCTCGTTCAGCGCTCGAAGGATGAATTTTTCCTTCGTTCCAAAATGATAGGCAAACATTCCCAGGTTTGCGCCAGCTTCGTTGGCCACATCTCTCACTGAAAGGTTTGACGCTCCATGCTTCTTCAGGAGTTTGATTCCAGCTTCAATCATTTTCTTGTCTAAATTATTGGATTTTCTTGCCATTTTTCACCATTTTTTATAACTACACGATCGTATAAAATCAGTTGATTTTAATTATACATGCGTATAGTAATGGACGCTGAGCATAGGAGTCAAAATGAAATCAGCAAAATATTTACTACCACTCGCGATTGGTATCTTAAGCGGGTCTGCGTTTGGAGAGATGGAGAGCAAGATGAAGGGGTCAATTTCGGAGTCGGTTCAGTTGAAAAAGGAAGATAAGTCAGTGGCTTCTCTTTTCAGTGGCTCATTCAAAGTTATGGGAATTGGTCTGATGAAAGGCCAAAAGCTAGAGAAGCATACGACACCGACCTCTGCCTTCCTCTATGTTCAGAGCGGTGCCGTTGTCTTTTCAATGGGAGGAAAAAAGGAATCGCTGCGTGCGGGTGATTACTTCGCAATCCCATCAAAGGAAATGCATGAAGTTGAGGCAAGCGAAGACTCCAGGCTGATGTTGGTGAAGTGAGGTTTTTATGGGCACGGACTTAGTAATTGCTTCCTGCTCCAAAGAGAGCAAGCAAATCGGAATGAAGAATCTCATCGTAGGCCTGTGGACGATGGGGGCTTTCATGTTTCTCGGATTCGTTCTCGTTTACTTGCGAGACTTCGCCCCGAATGCTGCAGAATGGGCCGCGCAGTACGGGATCGGGAAGCACTTCGAAACTCGCTTGGCCCATGTTCATGGAACACTTTTCGGGTTTCTGAATATCGTGATTGGATTCTTGCTGTATCAGCTGCCAGTATGCGCTCGCGGGACAAGGATTGTATCGTGGTTGAGCCTGGGCGGCATTCTGATGCCCGTTGGAATCCTTGGTGAAGTCGTGCTTGGTAGCTCCCCGATTTTTGTTCTTCTTGGGGCCGTGAGCATGACGCTGGCTATGGTTCTGTATGGGGTTGCTCTCTTCAAGCACAGGAATGGTTGAGAACGGATCTATATGGAAGAAACTTACTTCAATTCAAAGTCGGTCAAGAAACAGAATGCAGGGGAACGAGCATGAAAAATAGATTGGGCCTAGTTTCTTTGGTGCTTTGGGTTTTAACAGTTGGGGTATTCGCGTTTTTTTTCGTAAGGGGAACGACTTCAGTAAGTACCGATCAAAGAAGATCCGTGAATTTGTCTCCGGTTGAGAAGGATCTTGTCCTAGGTGAAATGCGCACAATGCTTAAAGCAGTTAACGGCATGCTGGGTGCCTTGAGCGACGGAGATATGAACAGAGCCGCTGAGGCCGCTACTTCGGCAGGAATGGCGATGGCCGTAGACACCAGTCCGATATTGATGGCGAAGTTGCCATTGGATTTTAAAGAATTGGGAATGGGCACTCACAAGGCATTTGATGACCTTTCCTCCGAAATCAAGAAGGGCGCTACTCTGCCTCAGGTTCTGGTGAAAATGCATCAGATCACAAACAGATGTATCGCTTGCCATGAGACAAACCGGCTTGGTTCTATCACTCCGAAGCTTGAAGGGCCTGCTGCATCTTTTGCGTTTCATCGCCGGGATATACCGACTGGCCTCAGAGCAATTGGACGAATTCGTCATGATTAAGTATCTGATCCCTGGTTTCATCGTTTTATTTGGCTTTATGACTCTTAGAGAGGGCGGTTCTGTTTTATTTTTTGACGGGATAGCCAGGCAAGAGGCCGGAGCCTTTGTGCCCTTTGTACTATGGTTCAATTTTCTGACGGGCTTTGCGTTTGTGACGATAGGAGTGGCACTGTTCAGGAATGCGACGTGGTCGTTCCGCGTTTCCGCTGTGGTGGCGGCGCTTTCGTTTCTGGTTTTGGCGGCGTTTTTGATTTTTGTAGCTTTCGGTGGACGACACGAAGTTCGAACCTTGATTGCGATGCCGCTTCGAACCCTAATCTGGGTGGGAATCGCAATTTGGTCTTCGCGAGTGCAAAAAATAGAATTAACGGCCTAGGGTCGTCGGCTCTAACTGGAGAAATCTATGCGTAGATCTCAGTTTGCATTCTCGATTCTTTCCACCATCATTGCTTCGACCTCAATAGTTTCCCACGCTGCTGATGCTGCGGACATGAAAAGCATGCACGAAAAGCACATGCAAACTATGAAAAAGAAGAGCGAGAGCGTTTCCTCTCTTGGGAGCCCCGCTGAAGAACTAAACCAGCTCGACACGTGAACCCCCGTGCCCATGCCTCCCTATATGGCCCTCCATCAGAAGCAGAATATGCGCGAGCACCTGGAGGCCGTTCAGGGAATCATGGCGGGCCTCTCGAAAAAGGATTTCAAGGCTGTCGCAACGGCGGCAAAGCGAATGGGCTTTTCCGATGAGATGGGGAAAATGTGCCAGCATATGGGAGCCGGGGCCGCTGGTTTCACGGAGCAAGCCATCCAATTTCATAAATCGGCGGACGAGATCGTTCGTTTCGCAGAAATGAAGGACCTGCAGGGAATCATTGCTAGGCTTAACAATACGCTCAATAAATGTACGGCCTGCCATTCGACTTTTCGGCAGCAGATCGTTGACGAAGCGACGTATAAGTCATTCGCGGATCTGATGAAAAAATCAATGTTCGATTCGAAGAAATCGAAATAGAAGCGTCTGTTTTCTCCGCGCACTTCCGGCGCATGCTGCGCAGGATTTGCGATTTTTTTGAGGGACTGAAATCAGTTCCTTACTGGCAGCAGAAAAGCTCGACCCCATTTTTGATGATTACGAGTCTTTTAAAAGCTGGACTTGCGCGACTCGAATTGCCTGATTCGGGCGGGGAAGCTGACCGATGGCGGCCGCCGTCAAGACGATGAAGAGTGCCGCTTCGATGATTTTATTGATTCCCATTTTGACCTCCATGGGGTTTGGTTTCGCGTTTGACGACTGAGCGAACGGAACTGTGGAACCATCGCTTTCCCAAACGGGTATGGATGTTCTGTTTATTCAAAACGTCGGCGATGAGTCTGGCATTTTTGCCGTCCCGCCAGAGCCGTAAGATTTTTTGGACCACGCGGTATTCTTTGGGGTCTACGACGAGTTTACCGTCAAGCCAGTCGTAGCCGTAGGGGAGGACCGGAGACCGCATTTGCTTGGACCGCGATGCATTCTTCTTCGGACATTTGACCGCCCGCCTAAGTGTGTAGCCGCGGGGTGTGAGCGCCTCGCGGATGGAGGTTTTGGCGAAACCCGTTTTCGCTTCTATCTCGCGTAACGAGCATCCAGCGCGGTAAATCGGCTCGCAGACTTCGAAGACGCGATCTTTTGTTTTCGGGGAAAATCGAATAATATCATGTGGGTAAGGTGAGCTTGGGGTTTGTGCGTCTGATTTTGCGCCGACGCCATTGCTCTACAAATTGTTAGATAAATATTGTCACCGAAACCGCTTCGCCTCTTCCGGAAATACCGAAATCGCCTTCCACTTGATGCGAAGAACATCGCGGGATCTTCGCTCCACCTTCTGGAGACACTTCTTCGAGTGGCAGGTTTCCAGTTCGGTCAACGTCATGCCCAGCTGAACAAGGGCGGCAAGGATCACTATCTTAATGAGTAAGTTGTACATAAAAGTTCCTCCGATTTTAGTTATTGGATTTTGAAACGTGCGGCACCGAGGGCGGACATAATAGTAGTGCCATCACTCCCCGCAGAGCCGCGAGCTGCTCATCGCCCAGCCGATCAACCATGCTGTGGCAGTCGTCCTTCGGACTGATTACCGGCGCTCGGCCCGTCATCCGCTTGAAGTCCTCAACGGTGAAGCCGTAGGCCTTCACCATCTGTTCAATGCGGTACTCCGGCAGATCGAGCTTCTGATTCTCGTATTGGCTGATGGCAACATGGGAAATGCCGATCACTCCCCCGGCCTGCCTCATCGTTAGGCCGGAGGATTCTCGCATTCTTCGCAGGGCGTTTCGTGCGTCTGCATCTTTGATTTTTGTACTTTTGGACATGGCAACCTCATCGTTCGTAGTTATTGGTTAACAACAACCGACTTGGTTACAAGAAGACGCTTATCTGGCGCGGGTTTCGGGGGATCTAACCAACTAACCAGACATCATCGAAATTCGGAGTTCGCCTCGTAAATACTTAGCCCAAACTAAGCACGGATTTAGCCAAACTCGGGTGATTTCGCGTGATGTCGGGTGACGTTGATAAAAACGGGACCTTGAGCGACTGCTCAAACCCTCGTATTTTTGTTTAGGTGATTCGGTAACTTATCGGATGTCACTTCAGGCCGTTGCCACCTCCCAGATTGCTCTGGGAAAAGTGGCGGAGCGTGCGGGACTCGAACCCGCGGCCTTCCGCGTGACAGGCGGACGTTATAACCAACTTAACTAACGCTCCGTAAACGGAAACTTGAAATCTTAAAGCTTGGCGATCTTACAGAAGATCACCAGTCAGGAAAAGTCTTACTTGGCTTTTTTGGCGCCTTTGGCTTTGGCGGCCTTGAGCTTGCCTTTTTTCTTCGCCTGATTGCGGCGGAGTTTCATTTTGATCGTCAAACGTTTGCGGCCTCTGCCCATAAAAAAAACCTCTCCAAAAAGCTAATGCTTAGGGAATTACTAGACTTTTATACTCTCTACAATCGAAATCAGCGGGAAGGAGCGCTTAACGCGGTTTTTTCTTTCCGTCCAAGCCTTGCTCGCCTTCTCGGGCAGAGTTCACGCGGCGGAAAACCTGCTGCTCGTAGTCACGTTGCACGATTCCAGGGCGGGTGAGGCACTCGACGGTGGTGTAGACGGTTTCGAGAAGCAAGCCGGTGCTGGCGCGCTCGTACATCACTACTTCTGTGATCTTGTTCACGCCTTCGACCCAGCTGCGGTGGCTTTCGATGATGGAACCCATACGGCTCGAGTTCCAGCGGTTGCGGATGGCGCTCTTGTCCATTCCTGGGATTCCGCGGGAGCGGTTATCTGGAACGATGGAGATCGTGTCCTGGGTATAGTTTTTCCACGTCATGGTGATGGCGAGGCGTTTGCAATTGTCCTGAGAGATCTTGTAACGGGTGCCGTTATCGGCCATCCAGGAGCCCGAGAAGTCGACGCACTTGAGAGGAAAAGGATCCTCGCCGGCGGTGCCGGGATCTTTGGCGTCTGCAACGGTTACGCCCAATACGACTGCGAAGAGCCATGCTACGAAAAACTTTCTTACCATTTTCATAGTCCTACCTCATCCCGACTGGAACGAATCCCGGCTTCCACCGCAGCGATATTTTCTGCCGAAACCGTGCTGGCTCCGGGTTTTCTGAGACGAGGACTCACTTCTTCGAGTTGAACGGCGGCGTTGAAGGCGTAGCCGTCTCGCTCATTCAGGATGTAAACAGGGCGTTTGAAGTCGGGCTCGATCAACTTTCTAAGACGCGAGATCGAGGTGTAAACCTTGGAGTCGTGGATCATCGGGTTGTAGCTTTCGCGCCAGATTTTGTCGACGAGGTCTTCTTTGGAGAACACTTTGCCGGGCGAAGAAGCGAGGAGGTAGAAGATCTCGAGAAGCACGAAGCGGCGCTCGAAGTGCACTTCGCCGATTTTGGCTTCGATGATCACTTTCCTCTCGCGATCCACCAAAAGGCGGTTGCGCGAATCGGTGGGCGTTTTGCTCACAGCGTCGAGCGTTTTCTTGAGCGAGTTGAGCTCTAGGTTGCCGATGGCGTCGTGGATCAGGTCGAAGAAGATCTGGGCACGTTCGGTATTGCCGAGGGCCTGGTAGGCGCGGCCGAGACCCATGAGCACGTAGTAGTAGTGGCTCCAGTTGCGGTGGGTCTTGAGGATGCTGTGGGCTGCCCAGTACTTGTCGAGGGCCTTGAGCGGATCGCCGAGATCGCGCATGCAGTGCCCCTGCAGGATCATGATGCTGGCTTCGATGTCGTGCACATGGAGGTTTTCCATGGCGCCTTCGCCGTGGGTGAGCTCTTCGATGTCCTTGATCAGCTCTTCGGAGAGCTTGAGCGCGAGCGCAGGATTCTTGGTTTCCTTCTCGAGCACGGCAAGGCTGTATCTCGTTGAGAGGAGGTCGCGCTCCACGCCTTCTTTGTCTTTGTCGGCAAGCTGAGGATCACGCTTGAGCTCCTCAAACAGCGCCTTGGCTGTATTGAATTGCAGCCGGGCTTCGACAAAGTCGTTGCGGTAAACGGCGGCGATACCCTGTTTGTAATGAATTTTCGGCTCGTAGCGCTTGTAGCCGGTGAGGCTGGAGCCAACCTGCACGACTTCCTTGATGAGGGAGTCGTACTTGCCGAAGTCGAGGCGCTCTGCGTGGATGCGCAGCAGGCAGGCGATAGCTTTGAAGTAGTTATCGTAGAGGTGGAACTGGAGGGCTTCCGTTTTCACTTTTTCGAAGCAGTCCATGGCGTTCGGGAAGTCGCACTTCTCGAGGTAGAGCTGACCGAGCTCAAAGAGCGCATGGTTGCGGAAGATAAGGTCTTCCGCGTTTTCAGCGTTAACCTTGGAATATATTTTTTTAAGGCCGGAGCCTTCTAATCGTCTCTCCAACGCCAGTCCCCCCATATGAGACAGTCGACGGGTACCACCACGTTTCTCGCCGCTACCGCTTCCCCTCCTTGAGAAACTTTTCGCCGAGCAAACGACCTAATACTTCGAAGGTTTTTAAGGACCTTCGCCATCTTTTCAAAACCGGAGCCTTGTATGGCCCCGTGCGGTTTTAAGGCCGCGTTTCAAATTCAGTGTTCCTGGTAACTGGCTTTTGCGAGTGCGGTTTTCCAACCCCGAGTAACTAAGTGGGTACCATATCGCGACTTTAGGCTTCCGAGACTAGGCACGGCATGCTCACCATCGCGAGGGACAGCCCCCGGGATTGTTCATGTAGGGTGGAAAACGCTTACTCGACTTCCCGCCACCAGGAACGTTTTGAAGCTTAGCAGCCTTTCAGCACCTGACAAATTAAAAATCACGTCGTTCTGTTGCGCCTTCAGCAACGATTCTTGTTTCGAAAACCGCGGCAGTTCCCGACGCAAATGCTCACATTATTTCGCGTTGCAAACGCGCGGAAATACTCAAAAATTTTTTGCAGCGTCTATATTATTTATTTATGCCTGGGTTGGGCACGGAACCCTGCCGCAGCCTGCGGTTTTTTCGAAATATTGCAGAATTGGTGCATTTTTCGGCAAAATTCCCCTTCCCGCCTGTCAGAAACGGCCCAAAAAGTGGGCGGAGAACATCAGGAATTGTTAAGCTCTCCCTAATGGCCACAACCCTGCTCCTCGCTGACGACAGCCCGACCATCGCCAAGATCCTGCTTTTGGCCCTGCAGTCGGAAGAATACGTGATCAAATCCGTGCTCACCGCCGAGGACGCTCTGCATGAGCTGAAGGCGAATCCCCCCTATTTTTTCCTTTGCGACCTTACTCTTCCCGGCAAAAACGGCTACGAGTTCGCCCGCCTGATCCGTCACGACAGTAAGCTCAACAAGATCCGTGTGGTGCTCCTGGCTTCGGCTTTTGAACCCGTAGACGAGGTCGAGTTCCAGGCCTGCGGCGCCGACGGCCTGATCAAGAAGCCCTTTGACCCTTCCGAGCTGCGCTCCAAGCTGCGCTCGATTTACGATGCCCCGGCCAAATACCCCGATGGCGCAAAAGTGACAGGCTCTCTTTCCGGCTTCCTCGTGACGCGAGAGCAAACCAACCCGTCTCTGATGATGACGACCGACCCGGCCCCGAGCCAGAACGCCGCCCCCGTGGCGCTTGCGAGCGCGCCCGTGCTGGAGCCTGAGAGCGGTGGAGACCTAGCCAGCCTGCTCCAGGGGAACGGTGATTCATCCGGCGGGGGAGACGCGGACTCCATTTTGGCTGGCCTGCTGGGCGGAGGCGACAGCTCGGCGCCCCCGGTTCCCGAGACTTCAAACACTCTAGACTTGATGCAAAGTTTCCAGGCCGAGACCCCTCCGGCGTTCAATCCACCAGCCTCGGCGCCTTCCTTGTCGCCCATGGAGGTCATCCAGCAGGAAAAGACCGGTCTTACCGACAAGACCTTCACTAACGCCACGGTGCTCCTCGACCTTTCTGACGAGATTCCACCCGAGGCGCCTCCCGCCGCGCCCCAGGGCATCTCTGCTTCCTTCGCCACTCCCCCGGGCGGCACGGCGCTTATCGACATGAGTCTGATGGGCGGCGCGATGGAAGCCCCTCCCCCTTCTCCTCCCCCTGGAGAAGCCCTGAGCGCCAATGCCCAGGCGCTCGCTGCATTTTTTGCGGCCGAGATCCAGGGCCAGGAGAGCTCAAAACAGACCGCGGCACCCGCGCCAGCCAAGCCGTCGCCGAGCTCGGTAACGCCGCAGCCACTCGCGCCGCAGCCCAAGCAGGACGAAAATTTTGAGTCCAGCCTCGGCAGCATCGAATGGAACGAAGGGCCTGGGGAAGCGAGCCTGAATGCCTGGAGCTCGAGCCAGCCGAAAGCGTCCGATGCCCCGCCCCCTTTCCAGGTGCCTGCAGGCAAAACCTCAGCCGGCTTCGTGTCGGCGCCCACGCCTCAAGCTCCGCCCAAATCGCCCCCTCCCGCGGCGGCTTCGCCCACTCCTCGCCGGGCACCAACTGGCTCGGGCGCCTCTATCGGTGGAAGCATGCTCTTCGATACGGGCGGTTCCACTTTCCGCTTCTCCGAAGACTACGTGAACCGGATCACCAAGAGCTTCACCGGCGCGCACGGTGAAGAGGTGCCGGAGGCGCACACGGCCGCACCGATGTTTCACCAGAAGAGCGACGATGCCGCGCCGGCCGCGCCTGCTGCCATCGAGCCCTCGGGCTTCTCCGGGGGCGGCGCCTGGTCAGACGCAGATGTCGCGAGGATCGAGCAGATCGTGCGCGAAGAGGTGCAGATGGTGGTGCGCGAGGTGGCCGAAAAGATCGCGTGGGAAGTGATCCCGGAGCTCGCAGAGAACCTGATCCGCAAGGAATTGGATAAGGTACTTAAAGAGATGGAGCCGTCGAACTAGCCGGTTCCATAAATTCCCAATCTCTTCGTTGCCTCGATCTTGGGAATTTCTGAAACCGGCTTTCCGTACTACAAAGTAGATAGTGCCTGATCAGGAAAAAAACGCAGGCTCACGTCTTCGCTCGAAAGCTTCCGCTCGCTGCCATCCTTCTCGCGCACGAGCAGCTCGCCCGTTTCGAGCAGCGCGAGCGGAGTTACGCTGAGGTCTTCGCCTACGACATAGAGCAGGTTTTCCGACAGGCGAGCGAGTGATTCCCAGTGCCGCCGCACCCATGGAAAATTCACGGCTTCGCCGGTGACAAATATCTTCTCGAGCTCGGCTAGGAAAAGCGCGGCGAACTCTTCGGGCGAAGGGGCGGCTGTGAATTCTGCGAGCGACGCGGCTGGCATTCCTTCGGGTGCGTGGCGCAGGTTGAGCCCTACGCCAACAACAACTTCGGCGCCTTCAGCGTACTGCCGCACCTGAGAGATCAGGCCGGAAAGCTTTTTGCCGCCGAGGTAGAGATCATTGGGCCACTTGAGGCGAAGGTCGGCCGTTTCGGGCAGGAAGCCGGAAGTCACGCGGTGGAGAGCGATGCCCACCACGAAAGGAAGGAGACCAAGGTGCTGGTGGCCGGGGATTTCGAGGCCGAAGCTGAGCGCGAGGTTTCCTTCCCCGGTTGTCCATTCACGCCCGCGGCGCCCATAGCCGGCTGTCTGCTTGCGCGCGAGCACCGCAGCACCGTGGAAGCCCGGTTCGCCGCGTTTCCAGAGCAGCAGCTCCTGCGAGGAACGGCATTCGTCCATCAGCTCGAGCTGGAATTTTACTGCGGGAAAAAGCATCAGGCGAACTCGAAGAGAAGCGAGAGGTCGACACTTTTCACGGAATGGGTGAGCGCACCTACCGACACGGCGTCGACGCCGGTGCTGGCGTAGTCTTTCAGGTTTTCGAGCGTCACGCCGCCGGAACCTTCGAGGAAAACCGCATGCGTTGCCTTGGCGCGGATCCGCGGCACGAGCTCGCGAAGTTGAGCGGGCGTGAAGTTATCGAGAAGCAGGCGTTTGATGCCGCAGGCGAGCGCTTCCTCGATCTCTTCCCATTTGGTCACCTCGACCTCCACCGGGATGTCAGTCTTGATCTTGCCGGCCAGGTTGGCGAGCGCGAGCTTGATCGAGCCGCCAGCGCGGATATGATTTTCTTTCACGAGCACGCCCTGGTCGAGGCGCATGCGGTGGTTGGTGAGCCCGCCGTCACGCACGGCCTTTTTTTCCCAGTGGCGGAAGCCCGGAGTGGTCTTGCGAGTATCGAGCACGGTGAGCTGCTGGCCACCCAAGGCGTCCTTGTATTTTTTGGCCTGCGTGGCCACGCCACATAGCCGCTGGAGAATATTGAGCACGGTGCGCTCGCAGGTGAGCAGATCGCGGGCTCGGCCGTCGAAAGTCATCACGGTAGCGCCTGCCTTTACCTCGGCTCCGTCGTGGATGCCATTTTCCAGGCTCACGTGTGCGTCGGCACCAAAAACCTCGAGCACCAGGGGGGCGAGCTCGAGCCCGGAGAGCACACAGGCCTCCTTGGCCACCAGGCGGGCCCTGGCCCGAACTTCTGGGGGAACGGCGAGTACGGTGAGGTCACCGCTACCGATGTCCTCATCCAAGGCGAGGCGAATCAATTGACGCGCAGCATTTAAGGCTTCCATGCTCTGCACTATAGAGGCGAAGTCGCTAAGGCGCAAGAAGCGGAAATCAGCCAGAATGGAAGCATGGAATTCCGAAAAGCGCTCGTAGTGATCCTTTGGCAGCAAGCTCCCGGTAAAGGGGCGAAGAAGGTGCTGGTCTTTAAGCTGATTCCCCGCCGCGGCGGTTTCTGGCAGCCCGTGACCGGAAAGATCGAGGAAGGCGAAAGCTATGCGGAAGGAGCCCTGCGCGAGGCCGAAGAAGAGAGCGGACTAAAATTCGACAGGTTTCCTCAGTACCTCGGGCTTGAAAGCAAATTTCCTGGCCGCGATGGCCATACCGTTTGCGAGAAGGCCTTCTTCTTGCCGATCTTTGGCGGCAAGGAGCCGCCTCTTCCAAAACTGGACGGCAAAGAGCACGACGACTCCGAATGGCTCTCCCCCGCGGATGCCGTAGGACGGGTGAAATGGCCAGGCAACAAAGCCGCGATCGAGCGGGCTTCTGTTGGGGCGTCACCGCTGTTTTTAAGCAAGCGTGGTGCTTTTTTCCAAGACGGAGAAGAAGTTACCCATGAACGCACCCGAGAGCTGCTGCATCGCTCGCTGAAGCAGCAGGGCACGATGTGGATCGTGGAGGTGGGCGGCGAATCCCTCGACGTGATCCTCGAAGACACTCCGCGGTTCGTGCTTTCCTACGAGCGCGAAAACGGGGCGATGATCCTGTCGGACGGCAGCACAGAGGCCCTGCGCCCGGAGACGCTGCAAATCCGCGGCGATCACTCGATGGTGTGCGAACTTCGGAGCGGCATGCAGGCTACCTTCACGTCGCCCGCCTACTACGAGCTTTCGAAAGACGTGAGCGACCAGGGACCGGGCCACTATTTCCTCTCGTACCGCGGCCAACTCGTGCCACTCAAGGCCGGCAAATGAATCGGCCGCCAACCCTTTCTTCCCTGCGTTTCTTCGCCGCCTACGGGCTGCTTTTCCTGAACGTGGTTCCCGGCGTGCTATTCGTAGGCTTAGCGGCCCTGCCCTCCCCTTTCGTTCGACTGGTGAGCTGGGCCACGGCTGCCGTGCCCTTCGCTTACTGTTTGGCGGGGTTCCTGCTTTTTTCTTTTTACCGCGAGACATTTCCAGGCAAACGCGAGTTCTGGCGAGGATGCATGGCGTTCGGCGCGCCAGTTCTTGTGCTTGGCTTGCTCCTGCGCTACTTGGGACCCAACCCCGTGCTCGCTGCAGCCTTCGCGCTCGGCTTTTTTTGTTTATTGTTTCCCTATCTGCTCCCTTTTTTCACGCGCGCTACGCGCACAAGGGCGTGGATTTTGCTCCTCGCAAGTGTGGCAGCCTCCGCCCTGCCCGCCATTCTTCTGGACAATGGCCTGCTCGCGCTCATGCGCGCCTGGCCCGACCTTCTCTACCGGATTGGCCTGTCGCCGCAGGAGTTTTTTCGCGTGAATCCGCTCCTTCATCTCGGCGAGTTCACCTTCGGCATGGCGCTCGCGCGTTTGTACATTCCGATGACCGCCGGCAAGAGTAACCTGCTATTGCTCATCGGCCTGCTCACCGTTCCCCTTCTCGCACTGTCAGGCATGAGCATTCCCGACGCTTTTGTGGCGAGCTTCGCGTTCCTGCCCGTATTCGCGCTGCAGCTCTGGGGCGGAAGCGGCGAGCGCCAGTGGGTATCCCGCTGGCTGGAGTGGAAATTTTTCCGATTGCTCGGAGAAGCGAGCTACTCGCTCGCGCTGCTGCACTTGCCGCTCTTCTTCGCGGCCCAGCTGGCGAGGAACGCGTGGTTTCCGACTACGAACCCGCTTTGGCTGCTGCTGCTGATGCTCGTTGGAAGCGTGCCGCTTTCGGTATTGGTTTTTGTATTCTTTGAAAAGCCTTTGCGGGCTTAGTTTCCGCTGAGCACATCTTTCACTTCGGCGGGCGGCTCCACTACCTTGGCGTTTCTAACGAGCGCGATCGGATAGATCGGCAGCTTCTGGCGAATGAAGATGCGCTCGAAGGGCGTCGGAGGGATCAGCGCCCAGTTGGCTGCGGCTTTTTCGTCGCTCATTTTGTCGAAGCAACCGGCCTCCGCTACGCTGTTCGCGATGAACTGCGAGTACTCCTGATGATCCGTCTTGATCATCAGCTCTTTGCCCTCGGGCAGCATGCACGCAAGCATACGGAAAAACCCGGGCTGCAGGAGCCTCCACTTGTGCTGGCCGAGGCGCTTGCTCCACGGATCGGGGAAGAGAACCCATACGCGGTCGATCTCGCCCTTCTCAAACATCCAGGGAAGGCGCGCGATATTGGCTCGCAGGTGAGTGACATTGGTGATCCCCTGGTCGCGGGCCTTCTTGCCGCCCATGAAGCACATCTTGTATTTCCACTCGACGCCGAGGCATACGCTGCCGGGGTTGGTCTTGCCGAGGTGGTTCGTGGTCTCGCCGTGGTAGGCGCCCAATTCCAGGTCGAGGTGCGCAGAGGCGGGCTTGCCGAAGCGTTCCCGCCATCGGCCCTTATGCTTCTCGGTTAGCTCGTCGGCGAGCAGCTGGCAGATGCCGTCTTTGTCGCCAAACTCCCTGATTTTGAAGTTATAGGGATTCTGGGAGGGGTAGTACTCCTGGAAGTTGGAGACGGGATATACCTTCGTGGTCATTGGTCCCCATTACCTTTTTGTAGAGGCGCGCGTCAATTCTTCTCTCTATTTATGGGCCTTATAGGCCTGTTCCAGCAACTTAAACACAAAATCGAGGTCGGCCTCGGTCTCAAAATGCGCGAGAACCCAGTCGCGAGGAGGGAACGCGATCTCGAGGCGGAAGTCGGGCTTGAGCTTCTTGATCAGCCGCTTGGTGAGGCGGATGTCGATCGTGTTCCCCTTCTGAAAATGCGCGAACTCCTTCTTGCCGCGCCAAAAGGCCACCGCGTGGGAGAATTTCGACTTCTTGATGGTCACGTCGGTGAGGTCGCCTGTTCTGGCCTGTAGCTCTTTTTGGAGGGATGTCATGCAGATTCTTATACCATATTTCTATTGGTTACTTTTGGTGTCCAAATTTGTTCCTTTGGTCACTTTTATTTCCTATAGATCGGGCGTATTTCTCTGACTCCCCGCCTACGGGGTTTGGACCCTCTGGAGTTTCCGATGACGTACCTTTTCCTCGCTTTACTGTCGCCTGTTTGCTCTTTCGCTGGGGAGCCTTTTCGCGTGAGCGAAACCCATATGACACCTTTCTGGAATGGAATGTACCTCTGCAGCCTTCCGCCCGAACAGGCGCAAGCCTTGATGCAAACAACGGTCGAAAAACAGTTGAAGCAGAAAGCTGACTCTCTTTGTGGCGGGGAAGCGCTGCTCGAAATGTGTTCCCTCACCTATTCCGCTACCTGCGACCGCGCCCCTGGCTACCTCGCCACGGTGACGGGTCTCTTTCGTTGCGTTCAATAACGCAGTCAGCCCTCGAAGTTGACGACTCGCCGCGTCGCGCCCTTTGGGCCTGACAACCGTGTCGCACGATGCTAAACCTCCAGCATGCTGCGCGACACCTTTGTCATTCAAGAACGTCTCGGGATCGGGGCCACGGCGGAAGTTTTCGCCGCCCTATCCCGGGAAACCCAAACCAAGAGAGCCCTGAAGATCTTCACTCCTCTCGTTATGTCGGACCCCGACACCGTGAAGAGGATCGAGGGAGAGGTAAGCGCGCTTCAGCGCCTGAGCCACCCCAATATCGTGCGCCTCTATGGGTCGCATTCCTTCTCCGAAGAGCTTGCGCTCGAGCTCGAGTTCGTGGACGGCTCCGACCTTCGCGCCTGGCGAAAAAACTTTGAGCTCCGCTTGTTCGAGCCGCTGCTCTGGATCCTCAGCCAGGTGGCCCGCGGCATCGGCTGTGCCCACGAGCACGGAATCCTTCACCGCGACCTGAAACCTGAAAACATACTGATCTCCCGCGAAGGAGACGTAAAACTCACCGACTTCGGGCTCGCGCGCCAGCTCGACGCCGTCACGATGACCAAGAGCGGGCTGCTCGCGGGTTCCATCGGCTATATGGCTCCCGAGATGCTCGACGGCGAGCGCTGCTCGCCTCGTTCCGATATTTTCTCCTTCGGCGCCGTGGCCTACGAGCTGCTTGCCGGCGTGAACCCGTTCGCGGGGCCTAACCCCCAGTCGATGATGAAGAAGATGATGACTGGCCAGTATCGCCCGCTCGGCGAGCTCGTTCCAGGATTGCCACCAAGAGTGGAAAGGCTCGTGCACGACTGCCTCGCCAGCAATCCTGCCGCGCGCCCTGCCTCGATCTGGCACGTGGAAGCCGAGCTCATGAGCCTGCTCACTGCATCCCCACTGCTTCGTTTTTCGAAAGCCCTGGTGAGCACCAGCCGCCGGCAAATCGTGCTGGAAGAAGCGTTCCTGGAAAAGAAACGGGAACTCGACCACCGCAGCGAAGAGTTATCCGGAAAAGTAGAGCGCGCTCCGTGGATCCTGCTTGCGCGCGAGTGGAGCTATATTTTTCCCGATTCGCCCGCGCCGGCCGAGATTTTGTCGGCGATGCCAAGGGAGAAAAGGGCATATTCGTACCGCTGGGCGGCAGCTTTGTTGCTACTTCTTGTATTCCTAGGTGTGGGATTCGCCTGGCGCACGAGAGAAGTTCTCGTGAACGTGCCGGAAGTTGCGCAGGTTACCGACTCTGTCGCCGTAACTTCGGCCGCCCCAACGCCGCCGGCCGCACCGAAAATCACGCCTCCCGCCCCCCCGCCCTCCCCCGCAGGAGGCTGGATCAAAGTAATGGCCGACGAAGACGTAAGGGTGCTGCTCGACGGCGCGGAAGTGCCGCGCGCGCAGTGGAACAAGATCCCCGCCGACGCAGGCCGGCGCCGGATTCGTCTCGTGAAGGAAGGCTTCCTGCCGATCGAGAATGTGATCCGCGTGAGCCCCGGCAAAACGGCCGTGGTGAACGCGAAAGGGAGTGAATAATGTCGCTCTACGCGCTCGGCAACGGCAAAGCCATTTCCCTCTCGCCCCTGCGCGGCCTCACGGCTGTGGGAGGAGCCAAAAGCACGGGCCTGAGAATTCCTGGCTTAAAATTTGACGACGACTATTGCGTGGTTACCGAGGCTGAAGGGCGCGCGGTTGTGCACGTGCTGAAAGGAAAGAAGCGCGGACAAATCTCGGTTGAAGCGGGCGGCCTCTGCGGCATAGAAGACCTCACGCTCTGCTTCCTGCCCGAGCAAGCCTCACTGAATGAAAACGACGCGCAGGATCCTTTCGCTCAGGGCTTCGAAGATCTGCTCGGGAAATTTTCCGATGAAGGCCCGCTCGAGCCTGCGCTGCAGAGCTTTCTCCAGCGCCTGCTGCGCGCGACCGAGATGGAAAAAGGAATTCTCCTCACCCGTGACGCCAAGGGCAGCTACCGCGCGGTTGCCACCAGCGGGCTCGACGAAGGAGATCCCTGGCTCGCCGAAGCCATTGTGCAGGATGCGCTCCGTTCGCAGAAACCCGTATGGCTGCAGAACCGAGTAGGATCCTCGTTTGAATCGAGCAAGAGTCTGATCAACGCGGGCTTCCTCTCCGTGTTCGCGCTGCCGTTAGTAGCGCGCGGAGAAAGCCTCGGCGCCGTGGTGCTCGGCTCGGTTCGCCCGCACGGCGGCTTAACGGAAGCCAAGCGCACCCGCACCGAAGCCTATTCGCGCCTCGGTGCCCTGCTTTTCTGGTTCCAGCAGAGAGAAGAAGAGCTGCGCAACCAGCTCTCCCGCCTGGAACTAGCACGCGGCACCTCGAGCTGCCCGCTTCTCACTTCGTCTTCCCGTTTGCAGCAGGAAATTTCGATCGCCCAGCGAGTGGCGGCCACCCGCCTCGGCATGCTGATCCAGGGAGAAACGGGCGTGGGCAAAGAGCTCATGGCTCAGTGGATCCACGAGCAAAGCGATCGCGCGCGCGCGCCGTTCGTGGCGATCAACTGCGGCGCGATTCCCTCCGAGCTTCTCGAAAGCATTCTTTTCGGCCACAAGAAAGGCGCATTCACTGGCGCCGTGAGCGACCAGGCGGGAAAGTTCCAGCTTGCGAGCGGCGGAACTTTGCTGCTCGACGAGATTGGCGATTTGCCGGAACGCCTGCAGGTTAAGCTCCTGCGCGTGCTGCAGGAGGGGCAGATCGAGCCGCTCGGTGCAAGCCGCCCGCTCAAGATCGACGTGAGGATCCTGGCCGCCACCCACCGCGACCTGCGGGAGTTGGTGAAGCAGGGTAAGTTCCGCCAGGATCTATACTACCGGATCGCCGAGACCGTCGTGAGCATTCCGGCGCTGCGCGAGCGCCCGGAAGACGTTGCGCTCCTCGCGTCGCACTTCGTGAAAGACACGGGCAAGACCATCCCCTTTTCCACACTCAACTGGTTGTCGGGCAGGGCCTGGCCGGGGAACGTGCGCGAGCTGCGTTCGGCGGTGCAAAGGGCGATCGCGCTCGCTCCGGCGCGCGAGCTGACCCAGGAAGATTTCCTCGTGGGATTGCCCAAGGAAAGTTCTGCGAACGAGGGCAACCATTGGCTCGAAGGCGCCGACCTGGAGCAGGCCAAGCAGGCCTTCGCACAGAAAAAGATCCACCTCGCACTCGAGCGCTCCGGTGGCAACCGGCAGAAGGCGGCCGAGCTACTCGGAGTAACAGCGCGTACCTTGTTTCGGTATCTGGAAGACGAACGGGAGCGACAGCCCGTTCATGATGCATGACAGGGTTGTCATGGTGAAGCGGGCCGAAAAATTCCGGATCCGAGAAATTACCGGCACTTAGCGAGCGTGACGGATTGGCAAGAATATTGAGATAGGCGGGTTGAACCTTTCAACCATTTGAGGACTTATGAGAACGAGATTAATCATGCTTCTAATTTTCGTGGTGGCGGTGCTGGCGTGTACGTCCACGCTGACCGAAGCGCGCGCCGAAGACACCTACAACTTCTACTTCCAGAAGGCCCCCGGCCCCACGGTGGTGAACCAGGGAACGGCCGGTCCCACGAATCCGAAAGACGTCGTCGTAACCCAGGGCGCTCCCTTGGTTTCGCCGACCGCTCCTAGCACTCCCGTGAGCACTCCCGAAACCGTGGGTCAGGCGATGGCCGCGGAAGCTTCGCCCTCTTCCTTCCGCTCGCTGGAAATTTCCTTAGGCGCGGCAGGATCCGAGGGAGCCGGAGGAGATGCGCAGCCAAGTTACTCCGGCGGAGCCGCACAGCAGAGCGGAGGCGGATCGCTCAACGGAGCCGGGCAATACGTCGCCGGCCTGCAGTGGAACTGGAGCGAGCACTTCGCGATCCAGGCCGAAGCTTTCCGTCTTGTGAAACGACCGAAGAACACGGTCAGGGGCGTAACGAAGGAATCCAAAGGCGACCTGATGGACTACAGCGCGGGCCTGGTGATCACCCCGTTTCGCCTGAACGCGGGATCGAATATGAAGCTCGCGATGTCGGGGCTTTTAGGAGCCATCAGCTTGCCTTTTCATAAGCACGACGAGGACGGAGCGATGGTCGGACACTCCGGTTCTTTCTACTACGGAGCGCGCCTTGGTTTTGAAATGTGGAATCGCGTGGCACTCCAGGCGTCCATTCGAAAAGTGGCCCGCTACGGCGCCACTCACGGCACAGCAACGGTTGCCTTTCTTTTCTAGGAGATCATGATGAGCTTCATTACTTATTCCATACTTCTGACTTCGCTTCTGCTTGGCCTGCTCGTATCCCTCAACGTGCGAGCCGAAGAGGGCAACACGACATATAACTTCTACTTCCAGAAAGCGCCGGGCCCCGTGACGGTGAACCAGGGGGGGGCGCCCGCGGCGCCGACGCAATTGGTTCCTGCAGCAAGCGTTCCCGCCAAAGAAAATGGGCCTCCGGCGGCTGCACAGCCGACTTCCACATCAACCGTCGAACCCGAGGAAGCTACTTCGCAAAAGAAATTTTTTCTTTCGCTTGGGTACGCCTATACCGCTGGATACGGCGGCCAGCCTACTCGATATGAGCAGAGCTCAGGAAAGGCGAACGAATATCCAGGCCGAGGGCAGTTCGCGATTAGAGCAGAATACGATCTTTCCGACAGGATTACGGGAATAGGAGAACTCTATAAGCTCACCCGCCAAATCGGAAGCGATGGAAATGTAGTCGATTTCGGACTGGGAGCAGCCTATCGACTCTTTGGCTCAAGAACATCCAATCTTGGCCTTACGTTGGGATTGTTGACCGTGCCGTCTTTCAATTACAAAACTGGTTCCAGCGAAGGAGGCGCCAGGCACGAGACCGCGCTCTTCGGCGGTTTACGTGGGCGCGTAATGCTCGGCAATACGTGGGGCCTCGAGGTGAGCGCTAGGGGACTTCTGGGCATTCGGCAAGCAGTCGGGCAAGTGGGCCTCACCTTCGCGATCTGAGTTTTCCATCTGCAAACGGCGAAGAAGAGGATCTCGCTCGCTTAGCTTCAGGCTGAGTACAGCCACAGCGGCCAGGGAGGGGCCGCCTTTTTTTCGCTTTAGGGAAACAAAAAAGGCAGGTCCGAAGACCTGCCTTTTTTGTTGTTCGGTTGAACAGCAGATGAAGATTTTTCGGTTTGCTTCCCGGCGCATCTGAGCGGCTATGCCGCGAAGTTAAGCCGGGAACGACCGAAAAATCGGCTTACATCATACCGCCCATGCCGCCCATTCCACCCATGCCGCCGCCGCCCATATCAGGCATGCCGCCGCCGGCAGATTCTTTCTTAGGCTTCTCAGCGATCATCGCTTCGGTGGTGAGCATGAGGCTCGATACCGAGGCGGCGTTCTGGAGAGCGGAGCGAACCACCTTTACGGGGTCGATTACGCCGGCCTTAACAAGGTCAGTGTATTCTTCCGTAGCGGCGTTGTAGCCCCAGGTCGCTTCGTTCTTGCTGAGGATTTTGTCCACAACAACCGAAGGCTCTTCGCCTGCGTTGAAAGCGATTTGACGAACGGGAGACTGGCAAGCGCGACGGATGATGTCGACGCCAGCTTGACGGTCTTCGTTCTTCTCTTTAACGCTTTCAAGGATCTTGGAAGCGCGGAGGAGAGCGATACCGCCGCCAGGAACGATGCCTTCTTCAACCGCAGCGCGGGTTGCATTGAGGGCGTCTTCCACGCGTTGTTTCTTCTCTTTCATCTCCACTTCGGTAGCTGCGCCAACCTGGATGATGGCAACGCCACCGGAGAGCTTCGCAAGACGCTCCTGGAGCTTCTCTTTGTCGTAGTCAGAGGTGGTTTCAGCGATCTGACTCTTAAGCTGCTTTACGCGGCCTTCGATGTCAGTCGACTTACCAGCGCCGCCCACGATCGTGGTGTTGTCTTTATCAACAGTGATGCGCTTTGCTTTGCCGAGGTCGGCAAGCTTTACGTTCTCGAGCTTGTTGCCGAGATCTTCGCTGATTACGCGACCGCCGGTAAGAACGGCGAGGTCTTGCATCATCTCTTTGCGGCGATCGCCAAAGCCAGGGGCTTTAACGGCGCAAACGTGGAGGGTACCGCGGAGCTTGTTCACCACGAGGGTGGCAAGGGCTTCGCCGTCTACTTCTTCAGCGATGATCAGGAGAGGCTTGCTGGTTTGAACCACTTGCTCAAGAACAGGCAGGAGGTCTTTCATCGACGAGATTTTCTTGTCGAAAAGAAGAACCATTGCGTCTTCGAGGATGGCTTCCATGCGCTCTTGGTTGGTGATGAAGTAAGGCGACTGGTAGCCGCGGTCGAACTGCATACCTTCCACCACTTCGAGGGTGGTTTCAGCGGTTTTGGATTCTTCGATCGTGATTACGCCTTCTTTGCCAACCTTCGCCATCGCAGCAGCAAGGTGGGAGCCGATTTCTTCGTCGCCATTGGCGGAGATCGTTCCTACTTGCTTGATGTCGGAATCGCCCTGAACGGCTTTCGCCATTTTCTTGAGCTCTTCTACAACCTTGGTCACGGCTACGTCGATGCCGCGCTTGAGGTCCATCGGGTTGTAACCAGCGGCAACCATCTTCGCGCCTTCGCGGTAGATCGATTGAGCAAGAACGGTTGCAGTGGTGGTTCCGTCACCGGCGTCGTCATTGGTCTTGGAAGCAACTTCCTTAACCATCTGAGCGCCCATGTTCTCGAAACGGTCGGTGAGCTCAACTTCTTTGGCTACCGTCACGCCGTCTTTGGTCACCATAGGGGCGCCGAAAGACTTCTCGATCACAACGTTGCGGCCTTTAGGGCCGAGGGTAACTTTTACGGCATCGGCGAGGATGTTCACGCCGTTGAGGATCGCGTTGCGACCGCTCTCAGAAAAACGAAATTCTTTAGCTGACATTTAGTGCTCCTAGAAAAATTGTTTATGAAAAATACTAGCTGCTTTAACAGCTACTGAATGATGCCCAGAACTTCTTCTTCCTTGATGATGAGAAGTTCTTCGCCATTGATCGTGACTTCGTTGCCGGAGTATTTACCGAAGAGGATCTTGTCGCCCTTCTTAACGGTAAGCGCGGTGAGCTTGCCTTCGTCGGTGATGCGGCCGTTTCCGGCGGCGATAACCTGGCCCTGGGCCGGCTTCTCTTTTGCGGAATCAGGGATGATGAGTCCACCTTTAGTTTTTTCTTCTTCGGTAAAACGCTTCACCAAAAGGCGATCGTACAACGGCGTAACTTGCATTTTTTCTTCCTCCTAAGTGCGTGCGACGAAAGTCGCTCGCGATTACAAATATCTCGAGTCTCCCCCCAAGAAGCGCGCGACTCGATTAGCTGATACGTCCAAGGGGTATACCCATAGGCACGCGGAACAGCAAGCCGCAGACTTTGCTGGGAGGCACAGTGGAATGTGTTCACTCGTTAAGGAGAGTCAAGGCGAAGCGGAAAAGAAAAATGGTAAGGCCCGACTCCTGCCAAAAAAATCAGCCATTTCAGCGACTTGTGTAACTACCAGCTGGCGGGAACGGCGAATCGGCGGTTGATGGCGCGTTCGGAGATTTTCGTCTTGCCGATGATTGTGCCGGCGTTTACGCCACCCATCATATCCACCTCAAGGGTGATCGCCTTCACCTCCACTACGGAGCGGTGGGTTCGCCTCTGATTGAAATCCGAACAGGGAGTGATTCGATTCGCAACGCTGATCCGATTTTTGACCGGTCTTACGCTCGAGTGAGCAGCGCAGGTTCGGCAAAGTTATTGCGATGCGTCGGGCATGGGACACACGCTCGTGCAGGCATTGCTGTTCGGAAAGCTCGAAGGGCTGAGTGAGGAAACGCTTTTTCTGTTCGCGCGCACCGGCTTGGTGCATCTCTTCTCGGCTTCGGGATTTCATCTCTGGGCGGCGGTACTCGTGGCCAACCAGGCCTCGAGGGTGTTCCACCCGTTCGTGGCCGCCGGCCGGGAAAGAGGCGTGCTGGAACTGGCCTGCCGACTCGCCCTTATGGTTTTTTTCGGGAACGCGACCGACTGGAGCTCGCCGATGGTGCGGGCCTTTGTATTTGCCAGTCTGTTGTCGGGCGCCGAGCTTCTGGAACGCAGGCCCGACCGACACTGGGTATTTCTGTTGTCGCTGGTATGTGCTGCCGTGCTTGGCAAGGGATCGCCGCTATCTTTTCTGCTGAGTGCCGCTGGTATGGCCGGCGTGCTCTATATAGAGCCGAGAAAGACCTGGGCAATCGCGCTCGGGCCCGCCCTGTTCACCCTGCCGATCACTTTGCTCTGCTTTGGACTCTTCCCTCCCTTAAGCCCGCTGTGGAACCTCAGCTTCGGCCTGGCAATCTCCTGGCTGGTGTTGCCGCCGGCGATCGTATCGCTGGTTCTGGGAAGCCTGGGGCTGCCTACCGCATGGCTGGATGCCTTTGCCGCCACGTTAATGGAACGGCTCACACTGTGGCTCGGAATCGCGGCCGACGAAGCAGGCTGTGTGTTCTGGGTGCGGCCCGCGCCGTGGCTTTTCCTGACGGCAGCGCTCTATGGCGCGTGGCTGTTGCGAAAGAAAAAACGTCGGCTTGCGTGGGGCCTGGCGGGCGTGGCTCTCGTTGCAGCGCGCTCATTTCCGGCACCGGCCTTTGCGCAGCTGAATGTGGGCCAGGGAGACGCCCTACTCCTGCGCACTAAGGCAGGCTGGTCTCTGAGCGACGTGGGCCCTCCGGGGAAAAACCGGGCGGCGCCGGTGTCGCGCGAGCTGGAGTCGCTCGGCGTTGGAAGTGTGCAAGACATTGCGCTATCTCACTTTGACCTCGACCACCGGGGAGGCCTGGCTTCGTTGTTGATCCGTCATGAGGTAAAGGGAAGTATCTGGTTTCCGGAGAACGCGCTCACGGCGAAAGGCTCATACGACGTACTGCTTGCGGCGGAAAGAGCGGGTGCGAAAGTGCGCTTCTTGACGAACAGCAAGGCGCCCCCCGGCTGGAGCTGTTGGCTATCGCCGTTCCGGACGGGAAACAATCTGTCTCCGCTATGCAGAGTAGACACTGTGGGCGGGAAATCGGTTCTGCTCACCGGCGACATGAGCCGCGAAGCTGAAGAGTGGTACCTTTCCGCGCTCAGGCCCTTCCCCGCCGCTGACGTTCTTAAGGTGGCGCACCATGGAAGCCGCACCTCAAGCTCGGCCAGGTTTCTGGAAGCGAGCGGAGCTAAAGAGGCGCTGATCGGCGTTGGGAAAAACCGCTATGGGCACCCGACGCGGGAAGCGCTCGAGCGCTTGCGGAACAGCGGGATGAGCGTGCGTCGCACAGATCGGGAAGGTACAGTCACGACCTACGACTATTCTTTTTTCTCGTTTCTTACCGAAGAAAGTGCGCGAGTCGCGCTGCCCCCGTCGCGCGTAAATCCAGGAATGCCCGCGGCCACGAGCCGCGTATACGCCTGGCCAGCTTCGGTGGAGTAGCTGGCCTCATCATCACGGGCAGCCAGAGTGCGCATCGTCTCGCGCGTAAGGCGGATCGAGCGATCATCGTAAACTCCGCTATCGACCACCTTAGCAGAAATTTTCTCGAGCGCGCTCACTGCGCAGGCCCGAAGCAGAACATGGCTAGACTCATCGATCGCGATATCATTGAGCACGCGAAAAAATTCGCCTTCGTAAGCGGTCACGGGGGCGGTGTCTTCCATAGAGCCGAGAGCCTGAGTTACAGCGACGAGATTTTGCGCGCCGGAAACGGTGCGGTCCATCGCTTGCTGTTCCTGGCGGCCGAGCTGCGGCGCCGGGCGCTGCATTTCGATGCGCACTTTCCGGCGGAGGGGCGACTCAGCGAAGGCCTCAATCAGGTCTTCGCGGAGCAGGGTATCTTCGGTTGGATCGCGCAGGATTCGAAGAACGTGCTTTGCCACCTCGGCCCTATCTAGCTGGTAGCGAACCAGGCAGACGCCGCTGAGCGAGCGCAGGTTCCCGTCTTTCTCGGTCTCGAGCACCTTAAGAGCCGCGGCGGTATTGCGACATTCCGAGCTGCTGGCGGCGAAGGCCGGAGCCACAAGACCAGCCTGGAGCAGAATTATGAAGACGATGAAGCGCATGGAATTCCCCTTGCCGAGGAGAAATGCAAGACTGAATCCATCTGGAATGGCTATCTACGCGGTTAAATTCATAAATGTCTGAAGAGAGACAGGGCAACGCGAAAGCGTAGACGCGATAGACAGTGTATGTGCCTTGGTCGATTCAGAAACCGAGCTTGCCTGGTTCGAGATCGAGCAGTTCGTCGAACGGAAGTTGGCTCACGCCCACGAAAAGCATGATCGCGAGCAGCAAAACGAGAAAAACCAGCATCAAGTAGGGAGCCAGAGTGATCGCGAAAGCGCGGCGGGTGCTCACGCCGAATCGCTCGCGGATTCCGGTGACCGTGAGCACGAAGCTCACGATGAAGGCGAGCAGCCCACCGAAAATAGGAACCACCGAAAACCATTGGCCGGTGAGCGAGGCTGCCTGGATACGCAGGGTATTGCTATAGGTTACGGGCTCGGCGGCCCCGGGCCGGTGATCAATCAGGAACCGAGCGAAGATGTAGAGCCAGATACTCGTAAGCGCCGTTTTCAGCAAATAGAGAAAGGGCGCGAGCAGGAGAATGCCGCTGGAATAAAGAAAGGACGTAGCCGACAAGCCCCAGATCGCGAAACCGTCTTCGGAAGCAAGCAGTCGCTGCATCCATTGCTCGAGAAGCTGGCTGGTGAGCAACGTGTTGAAAGTCTGTACGAAGAACGCGATCGACGCCGCGACCCAGGCGTTTCCGATCCCGAAGGCAAGCGACTCGCTGACACTCAGTTGCGGAAGATCATAGCGGAAAAAACGAGTTGGCTCGAACAAAGCACGACGGCTGAGCTCGAGAAGCGCGCGCAGCGTGCCCGGCTCCCGGCTAGTGGCTGGAGTGATCGTGAGCTCCATCAGAGTCCTCGGCTTTCTTTTCTTCTTTGACCACTACCTGCTTGTTCGAGCTCTCATTCAGATCGGAGAGCCGAACCGGCAGCACCCTCAGGAAACTATCGCCCAGCGAGCGAACGTCGTTTTCTGCGCTCGTGAGCGCAACGCTGCGATTGAACACCACGAACGCCGCCTGGAGCAGCAGCTTGCCCCCGCCCTTGAGTTCCACGTGCAGGTCTGGAGTCTGCGTGCGAAACGCTTTCGCCTCCGCGCTGTTGCCTTTTACGGGAAAGAAACCTTTGAAGTCAGCGTCGCGGAGTCCATCGAGAAAGCCGTTGAATCGCACGGAGGAAATGGCTTCGGTGGGCTTTGCGCCGGAAACATACTTCCACTGCGAGCCCTCGAGCTTGAACCATGCCTCGAGTTTTTCTCGTGGGAACGAAAAGCGGGCCTCGTCGACCTGGGCGCGCACGTTGTCGTCGAGAACGGAGCGCTGTCGGTATTCCAGAAGGTCCTTCTGGAAACGATCGAAGACAGATGCCTCCAGATTGAACATTACGGGCTCTTTGTCGACGACCGCAACGAGCTCTCTGGCCGTGCCGGGCTTATGGCCGGGTTTGGCGAAGAGTTTCACCTCATGCGCGTTGCCGTCGGCGGTGGAAAATCCGATTTCGAGCTCGGGCTTGCCCTTGAGGAGCCCTTTGGCCTCCACGGTGCCGCGCCAGGGGGAGAATATAGACTTCGCGCTGGCATAGCTAACTGTGCTGGCAAGGCCCTCAAGCATCACCTGGCTTGCGAGCGCCGCGATCGGGCGATCCATGCGCCAGAGGCCATCCATCTTGTAAGCGCGCAGCTCGCCGATCTTTTTGTTCTTCCAGCCAAGGCGGGTGAAACCGGTGCTCTCTACGTTCGGCAGGATGCGTTTGTTCTGCCAGTGGAAACTGTCTTTGTTAACCATGTCGGTTACGTAGGAGGGCACGAGGAAGATCTTTGTCGGCTCGCTGCTCACGCTGAGGTAAACATTGGGGCCCACGGCGGCGCTCTTGCCGAATTTGAGAACCATGGGTGGCTCCCCTTTTAGCTTCACCGTCAGCTCCGCGTTTGGCTGATCAAGGCCGAATTCCTTGGGATCGGGAGCGGCTCCGGGAAATTCGAGCCTCTCATTGTGACGCAGGTTGAGGATCGTGCTTGCGAGCGTGGCGGCGGCCGAAGCGTCGGCGTGGCCTTCCACGGGCTGGTTCATGTTCCACTCGCCTTTGCCATCGAAAGGGCAACCGTCCTTGATCGCGCAGATGAGCTCCGTGGCAGGATTCTTGCCCACGATCCGCAGGCCCTCTAGCTTTTTGTCCTTGAGCCAAACCACGTGGCTTTCGCGCTCTTTTTTCTCGTCGTTTTTCTCCGCGCGGCGCAGCGGATCGAAAATCGCGAAGCTCCCTAGCACGATGAACACGATCATCAGAACCAGTATTGTTCGCAGGCTCACAGTTTACTCCGCCTCCACCAGACGACGACCCCGGCTCCGATCGTGAGCAAAGGCACGAGAAATACCGTGAACAGCAGAATCAAATTCAGGGCGCTGTTGCTGAACTGTTTCAGGCCATCCTGATCTTCAGAGGCGCGAATGCTGATAAAGCGCTCATCGTCGGAGAGCCAGGCCACCGTATTGAGCACGAGGTCGCGGTTTCCAACTTTATCGAGGAGGTTATTGGCGGCGAAGAGTGCGTCGCCGAACACAGCAAGCTTGACGGGATTCTCGGGCCTTTTCTCTTTGTCGTCCTTCGGTGCCATGGTCTCGATCGCCACCGCGAGATTCATCCGGGCCTGGTAGTCTTTCGTTTTATCGAAGCTCACGCGGCCGCTCTTGAGGCTGCCCCAGTCGCTCTCGGCCCAGGCCTGGGGAGTGGTGATCGCGAGTGCCGTGATCTTGTAGGCATTGTTTTCGCCGAACGTTAAATGCGTGGTGAGCGGGAATAGGAAGTTCGCCACCTGCGCCGAGCTCGGGAAATCTTTCGTGATCATATGCTCTTTGGAGCCCGAGAAGCCCAGCAGCACTTGCGGCTCCACGTTGGCGGCGCGCGAGGTGGGATCGACGAGCATCTGGCCCATCACCGTGACGCCGAAGGGCCGAACAAGCTCGGCGATCTGCCGGCTGCCCTTGGTGAGACCGTTCTCGTTCACGTCGAGGTCGACCATCAGCATCGCACGGCCGCCTTTGAGCAGCCACTCGCTGAGCACTTCGAGCTCTTTAGGAAAGAAGGCAGATTTTGGGCCGCCTACGATCAGCACGCTCGCGTCTGCGGGGATCTTGCCCTCGGAAAACAGATTGAGCTCCTTTACAGTGTAGCCCTGCTTCTCGAGCTCGCCTTTGAAGACTCCGAAACCCAGCGGCTCCGATGCCATTTCCGGCGCGTGCTCGCCGTGCCCCACGGTGAAATAGACGACCTGCTCTTTTTGGCGCAGCAATTTTATGAGGCCGTTGGTGATCTTCTCTTCCGTGGCGCCCTCGACGGGAACCTTTTTGCCGTTCTCGCCAATAGTCAGAACAATAGTCTCGTTCGTCTTCACGCCCATAGCAGTGGTAAGCGTGGGCTGCCGGTCCACGTCGACAAACTCGTACTTCAACTTCTTGGATGAATAGGCGTAGTTCTTGAGCAGGGCCTCGGCTTTGTCTTTCTGCTGGAGCTTGTTGAAGTGCAAGGCGCGCACTTCCTGCGGCAGCTCGCGAAGCACCTTGAGGGTCTGCTCGCTCAGCGAGTTAGCGCCACTGCGGGTGAGGTCTTTACGCCAGTTGTATTCCTTGGAGAGCACGTTAATGAAAGTAAGAATGCCGAGCACGAGAAAAACCACGAGCGAGACATTCGCGCCGTAACGGGTGCTCTTTCGAGTAAGGAACGCGAGCAGAAGCTCGTGATTCAGGCCGGCCCAGGCGGCGAACAGAGCGGCCGTGACGCCCCAGCCGGCGTAGAAGGCGGCGTCGTTCACGTACTGCACTGTGAGCACGATCGCGCAGCAGAGGGACAGAAGAGCCGCGATTCCGAGTACGTTGGTTTTCAGGTTCATCCGGTTCTCCTCCCTAGCTCGCTTCGACCGAAAGATTCGTGGCGAAAAGCGCGAACCCGGTGAAGGAAAGGTAATAAACGACGTCGGTGGTATCGACGATGCCCTGGGCAAAGTTCGAGAAATGCCCGATCAAACTCAAATGATTGAGCACATCAGACCAGACCGGCCCGGCCCGGTGTGCAGCCCAGGAGATCAACCAGAAAAACAGCAGCGTGCCGAACGTGAGCACGGCCGCCACCACTTGGTTCTCGGTGCGCGAGCTCCAGAAGAGGCCGATCGCGACATAGGTAGCGCAGATGAAAATCATGCCGAGGTAGCAGCCGAAGATCACTCCCCAGTCGGGTTTGCCGATGAACTGCAGGATCAGGGGGTACACGAGTGTGGCGCCCACGATCACGAGCAGAAGCCCGAAGCCCGCGAGAAATTTGCCCATCACGATGCTGATCGGCTTCAAGGGGGCGGTTAGGAGAAGCTCAACCGTGTGGTCTTTTCGTTCTTCGGCAAGGAGGCGCATCGTAATGAAGGGCGCGATGAAGAGCAGGATCACGTTCATGTTGCCGAACAGCGGGCGGAGCACGTTCTCGCTCAGAGTCGGCTTGCTGCCCATGTTCAGCGATGCGTACTGGCTGTTGCTCTGCACGAAGAAGGAGAAGAGGTTCACGAACATCCAGCCCACGAGGAGCAGGAAGATCGCCACGATGATGTAGGCGATTGGCGAGGTGAAATAGGAGCGGAGGTCTTTGCGGGCGATGAGGAGGGTTGAGTTCATGGGAGTCTCCTAGTGGCGCTCTGCGGCAGTTTCTTCGGTGGTGATCAGCTTGACGAAGGCGTCTTCGAGGCTGAGGCTTTCCTGCGCAAGGCCGAGGAGGCCGAGGTTCTGGGAAACGCAGAGCTCTGCGACATCGCTGCGCAGGTCGGAGCCTTGGGCGCATTCGACCGTGAGGGTATGCTCGCCCGCGGCGTTTTTGTCGCCGATGGTGGCGGCGGTGATGCCGTTGATGTTTTTCAGCTTGGGCAGGAGGAAGCCGGGGTCCTTGCGCAAGGTGAGCACGAGACGCAGGTTCGTCTGCATGCGCTTCTGGATGCCGGCGAGCGTGTCGGCGGCAACTACCCTGCCCTTATCGATAACGACCACGCGAGAGCACGTTGCCTGAACCTCAGGCAGAATGTGCGTGCTCAGGATAACTGTGTGATCGCCGCCCAAGCTCTGGATCAGGGTGCGGATCTCCATGATCTGCTTGGGGTCGAGGCCCACGGTGGGCTCGTCGAGGATCAGCACGGGCGGGTTGTGGGCGATCGCCTGCGCAAGGCCGACTCGCTGCCGATAACCTTTCGAGAGATTGCCGATCAGGCGATTCTTTACGTCGGAGATATTGCATTTCGCCATAGCGTCGGCGACCGCGGCTTTCACCTTATGCTTGGGCACGAGATGCAGGCGCGCGGCGAACTCGAGATAATCCTGCACAGGCATGGAGCCGTAGACGGGAGGATTTTCGGGCAGGTAACCGATGCTGGCCTTCACCTCCACCACATTCTTTCTCACGTCGTAGCCATTGATACTGGCCTCGCCTGTCGTGCTGGGCAGGAAGCCGCTCAGGATTTTCATCGTGGTGCTTTTGCCCGCGCCGTTGGGGCCGAGGAAGCCGAGGATCTCGCCTTTTTTTACTGAGAAGGTCACGCGGTCGATCGCAGTACGCTGCCCGTAGGTCTTGGTGAGCTCTTTTACCTCGATCATTCTCAGGGCCTCACTAGCTGAATTTCCCGCTCTTCGAACAGGCGGCTCATCTCCGCGACCGCTAGGGCACGGTGGCTGATATTATTTTTCTCTTCAGTGGAGAGTTCCGCGAAAGTCTTCCCATTGGCGGCATCAGGAATGAAGATTGGGTCGTAGCCAAAACCAGCGTGGCCGGATTCTGCATCAGCGATGCGACCTTCGCAAATTCCCTCGACTTGAAGCTCCACGCCTTCCACCATAAATACGAGAACACAGCGCATGCGCGCTTTGCGGTCGGCTTTGCCCTTGAGGCTCTCGAGAATCTTGCGGCGGTTGGCGGCGTCCTGCGACTCGCGAGCACCGGGCTTGGCGTAATGGGCTGAGTGAACGCCTGGCTCACCCTTGAGCGCATCTACCTCGATGCCCGAATCGTCGGCCACGGTGGGCATCTTCGCTGCCTGGAAAGCCGCGTGGCATTTGCGGAATGCATTCTCGTGGTAAGTCGCCTGCGGTGCCATCGACTCCACTTGTGAGAGGAACGAGCTATTGCGCACGTAGTTCTCGAAAGGTGTCATTGGGATTTTGTGCTTGGCGAAGAGCGCCTGGAACTCGGCCTGTTTCGCACCGTTCAGACTCGCCAAAACCAGTCCTGCCGTCGAACGCATGAAAAAACTCCTTCTGACGATATTTTGTTAGTTAGAAGGTAATCTCTTCAGCTTTTTTGTCAATGATTCCAACGCTTATGAAGCGCCGTGTAAAACCGTGTAAGATTGTCAGCCTCAAGGAAGCGAAACGGGGGCCGATAAGTATTTGCTTATGGTATTTCGTCGCAAAAAACGCAAAAAAGCCCCGCCGTTCAGTGTTCGCAAGTGGGACCCGCTCTTCATCATTTTTGAAAAGCACCTATATGACTTCAACTACGAGAGCCGCGAGCTCTTTGTGAAGGGCGTAGTGGACGAATACATCATGCATCTCGTTCGCCAGCAGGTGGTGATCCCGCCGGCCTGGAAGAACCACCTCGACAAGTCGATCGGCGAAGAAGTTTCGGACATGCTCGTACGCAAGCTCTACGGCTGTCTTACCGTGGAAGAGTTCCAGACCAAGACGGAAGATAAAGAAGCCAAAGTGCTCCTTATCGCCGAGCAAAAAGAAGCCCGCAAGCGCTACCAGAAGCTGGTTGGGTAGCTCAGAGGACTCCCTATCCTGAGCATTCTTTCTCTTCGCTCGTATCCGCCGTGCGGCGGGTAAATCCCTCGTCACGTGTTCTATGAAGCAGATGATGATGGAAAGAGCATAGGGTTATCAGGTTATCCGGATCGTCTCCCCCACCCTCACTTCTGGGCACGATATGGTGAATATGTAGCCAGCGGTTTTGGGAGCAGAGATTGCCCGCGTCGTCCATGGCCTGGCAGGAGTGCTGATCGCGCTCGTTTACAACATGTTCGGCAGTATCTTTGCGCCTGCGTGCAGCCTTGCGCAACGGATCATGCTTTTCCGAATACTCCTTTAATGCCTGAAGGATTGTCTGCTCGTAGGTAGCTGCTATGTTTTCCTGCGAGCTCACGAGATTCTGCACGGAGCGCAGCAGGGCCATTCCATCATCATCGAGACCGAAAACTACTTCGTGTCGATTCTCGGCGACTGGTTTTGCGCGTTCTTGCACAGAACGATGAGGAAACTCGCGGACGAGCTCCTTCTCGAGCTGCGCGAAAGATAGTGTACGGGCAAGACCAATCCAGTGTTTTTGGTTCTCAGGAGTGATGATGGGCGCAATCTTTCTGGCTTTCGCTATCGAAAGGCCATCGCGAACACTTTGCTTTAGCTCGGGCACCGTTCTGCTCACTCGAGCCACGGTGGTAAGATTGCAAGTCATGTCTTCGCTAAGGCCTATGGCATTGACGAAGTATGCAAAGGCGCTTTTCTGGCCAAGTTTTACGAAGATTCTCAACTTGTCGACCTCATCGACAAGCTCCAGGAGCTCAAATTGCGCGGTGTGAAATCGACCAGCAGCAAGCAATGCGCTCTTGTGCAAGGCGAGTTCGTTGGGGTCCAGTGGCAGATTCGGAATTTTGATAGGCATGGGCGATAGATTGCAATTGCGGGCCCTGGTCGAACTCGCGTTAGCGCTCGAAAACAGGAAGAAATATTCTGGCGCCGTAGCAATTGCTAACGATCGGTGCCCGAAAATCGAACACGATTTACCCGCCGTGCGGCGGGTGAATCAACTTAACCGCTTCGCCATTTCCACTGCAAAGTAAGTGAAAATAAGATCGGCGCCCGCGCGTCTGATCGCGATCAGGCTCTCTTCAATCGCACGGCCCTTATCGAACAAACCGTGCTCGGCGCCGAACTGGATCATCGAATACTCCCCGCTCACCTGGTAGGCGGCCACCGGAATGTCGCAGTTCCAGCGGAATTCGTGGATCACGTCAAGGTAGGCGCCCGCGGGCTTCACCATCACGATATCAGCGCCTTCTTCGAGGTCGAGTTCCAGCTCACGCAGCGCCTCTCGCGCGTTGCGGGGATCCATCTGGTAAGTTTTTTTGTCGCCGGCGCGCGGCGCGGAATCAAGCGCGTCGCGGAAAGGCCCGTAGAAACAGGACGCGTATTTGGCACAATAAGATAGGATGCCCGTGTCGGTGAACCCTTCTTCATCAAGCGCCTCGCGGATCGCACCGATACGGCCGTCCATCATATCAGAAGGGCACACAAAATCTGCGCCACAGCGAGCGTAAAGCAGGGCCTGCTTTGCCAGCGCATCTACGGTTTCATCGTTGAGGATTTTACCGTTTCGTACGAGGCCATCGTGCCCATCTGAATTGTACGGATCGAGTGCGATGTCGGCGAATACGGTGAGGGACGGAAAATCCTTCTTCAGCAGGCGAATCGCGGCCGGAATCAGGCCGTCTTTGTTGAACGCTTCGCGCGCTGCGGAGTCTTTCTTTGCTTCAGGAACTTTAGGAAACAACGCAATGCCTCCGAGACCGAGATCTACGGCCTGCTGAAACACGGCAATAGCCTGGTCAAGGCTGAAGCGGGAAACACCGGGCATCGAGAGGATGGCCTCGGTTTTACCGCTGCCTTCTGTCAAAAAGATGGGTAGCACAAGCTGGGAGGGCCGAAGCACGGTTTCCGCGACGCTTTCGCGCAGGCTTTCCGTAGTGCGAAGGCGGCGCGGACGTAAAGAATTCATCATAAAACCCCTCATGACAAAGCGGTGACATTTGACCCGCCACGCTACTGTAAGTTGGTCCTATGTGGCAAGAGCTCGTATTGGTACACCGGGATTCAAAGGCAGGCCAGAAACCACTGGAAGCCGACGGCCAGCTATGGCGCACCTGTTTGCGCGAGTTGCTTTTCCTCACGCCAGGCACCGCCCTTAAGACTCTTTCTGAGGATGTGCAGATGCGATCAGGCATGGAAGCGCACCGTGCACTGGTCGAAATCTGCAGCGGGCTGCACTCCCCTCTTTTCGGCGAGACCGAAGTATTCGGCCAATTCAAATCCTTCCGTGAAACGCAAGTAGTCGACCCGCGTTGGCATTCCCTGCTCGACGCTGTAGAAGAAGACGTACGTAAGCTGCGCCGCAAGTTCCTCACCGATATCGGCTCGCAGAGTTACGGCAGCCTCGCGCGCCGCCACCTCCCTGCCGAAAGCCGCGTATTTGTTGTGGGCTCCGGCCGCCTTGCGCGGGACCTTCTGCCTTGGCTAGACGGAATGCAGGTAACGCTTGCCGCCCGCTCGCCGGAAAAAGCCAGTGAATGGCTGCTTAGTAATATGAACTCCGTATCGCTTTTGGCTCTTGCGCAAGGCCACCAAAGCCACGCGGGAGCGCACTGGGTAATTGCTGCTCCTCTCGCGAACGCGGAGCTTGAAGCTATCTGGAAAAACAATCCAGCGGGCCTGGTTCTCGATTTCCGCGGTGACCAGCACTTCACCGAGACGCCCGAGCACGCCGCTTCCTACCTCGGACTGCGCGCGCTCTACGGCGAGCTCGAAGCGGTTAAGCAACTTCACGAGCGCAAGAAACGCGAAGCCCTCGCTTTCGCCGCCGAGCTTACGCGCCGGCATGAGACCAGCGTGGTGCATCGCCCCTATGGCTGGGAAGATGCCTTCGCATGACGAATCGGCACGATAGCCGATTCGCACTCCGCGCAAGCGGAGCCAGGAGCCCGCGATGAAAATCCGCATCGCCGCTCGCCGCTCTGACCTGGCGCGCCTGCAAGCCTACCAGGTGGGAAACGCCCTCAAACGCGCTGGGCGCGGCATTGAAATCGAATACCAGTTCAAGGAAAGCCTCGGCGACAAGAACCAGGAAGATCCCTTGTGGAAAATGCCCGAGCGCGGCGTATTCACCGAAGACTTCGCGGACGACCTCCTGAGCGGCAAATCCGATGTCGTGGTGCACTCGTGGAAAGACATGCCCACTGAGACGCGCCCGGGCCTGCTCGTCGCCGCGACCATGAAGCGCGCTGACCCCCGTGATCTCCTCCTGCTCAGGAAGGAATCCTTCGGCAACCGGAACCTCACCTTGCTCACGTCGAGCCCGCGCCGCACCTTCAACGCAAGCGCCGCGCTGAAAGACCTCCTACCCTTCCCCACCACCAGCCTGACCACCAAGCCCGTGCGCGGCAACGTCGCGACCCGGCTGAAAAAGCTCGCCGCCAAAGAAGGCGACGGGCTCTTCCTCGCGAAAGCTGCACTCGACCGCTTACTCAGCGCCGAAGACGAGGAATTCGCCGCCGCGAAAACAGAGATCCGCGCGCTGCTGGATGGTTTTCTATGGATGGCGCTGCCGCTTTCCCTTTTTCCCACCGCGGCCGCACAGGGCGCTCTTGCCGTGGAGATGCGCAGCGACCGCGCCGATCTGCTCTCCCATATGAGCTTCATCCATCACGCCGAGACCTTCGACTGCGTGACCCGAGAGCGCAACAAGCTCGCGGCCTTTGGCGGCGGCTGCCACCAGAAGATCGGCGTGACCTGCGTACCGCACCACCGGTTTGGCTGGACGGAGTTCTACCATGGCGAACCCGACGGCCAGCCCGCCTTGCGCAAGATGACTTTTGGTGACGCTCCAATGCCAGTACCGCCCGGCCATTCCTACTGGCCGGAGAACTCGCGTCCCATCTTCGAGCGGCGCCCGCTTCATGGTCTGCTCAACCCGGGCGGCGACCTCTTCGTTTCCCGTGCCGACGCCCTGCCCGAGCGTTGGAGTATCAGCGAAAGCCAGTGCGTTTGGGCCGCGGGTGCACGCACCTGGAAAAAGCTCGCCCAGCGCGGTATCTGGGTGCACGGCTGTGCCGATGGGCTCGGTGAAAGCCTGCCCGAAGTTGAAGACCTTCTGGGGCGCCGCGCATCGTGGACCAAAGTTACGCACGCCGACTCCGCGAATGACCGTCACTTTACGTGCCTACCCACCTATCGCCTCGAGCCATTAGTCGTTTCGGGCCCTCCGCTCGTGGATGCTTACTTCTGGCCCTCCGAAAGCCTTTTCCGCTGGGCGCTGGCCAAGAGGCCCGAAATCCGAGGGAAGCGGCATGCGTCCGGTCCAGGCTTCACGGCAGAGGCTATCGAAAAAGAACTCGGCCGCGCCATCGACGTGTATTACAACTACTCGCACTGGAGAAATGGCAATGCCTATGAAGAATCCTGAAGTCCACGCGAGCCTGCATTCTAGATCCCTCAAGGTTAGCCCAGGCGGAGTGCACTCCCCTGTGCGCTCCTTCAAGAATCTCGGCATTGGCCCCCTCTATTTCAAAAGCGCCCAAGGCGCCTATATCGAAGACGTGACCGGCAACAAGTATATCGACTTCTGCCAGAGCTTCGGCCCCCTGATCCTCGGTCACCGCGATCCGGACGTGCAAAAAGAAGTGATCGACATGGTGAACACCGCGTGGACCTTCGGCGCGCCTGAGCCCTACTCGCTGGAATTAGCCGAGTGGATCACGGGGAATGTGCCCTGGGCCGAAAAGGTTCGCTTCGTCTCAAGCGGCACCGAAGCCGTGATGAGCGCGCTTCGTGTAGCGCGCGCCGCGACCAAACGGGAAAAGATTCTTAAATTCGATGGCTGCTACCACGGCCACTCCGACCAGCTGCTCGTGCAGTCGGGCTCCGGCCTCGCGGGCGAAGCGAGCGCGACATCGGCCGGGATCGCGCCCGGCACCGCTGCGCAGACCCTCGTGTGCCCGCTCGACGACGAAACCAAGCTAAAAGAAATCTTCGAAACCCACGGCAAAGAAATCGCCTGCGTGGTGATCGAGCCGCTCCCCGCGAACTATGGCTTGCTCCCGCAGCGCCAGGAATTCCTCGAAACGGTAGCGGCGCTCGCCCGCGCGAACGGCTCACTCGTGTTCTTCGACGAAGTGATCTCCGGCTTCCGGATCGCGCTCGGCGGAATGACGGAAAAGACCGGTATCGTTCCCGACCTCGTGAGCTACGGCAAGATCTTGGGCGGCGGCTTTCCCGTGGGCTGCTATGGCGGCCGCGCCGATCTTATGGACCTCGTGGCCCCCGTCGGGCCCGTTTATCAGGCCGGCACGCTCAGCGCGAATCCGGTTGGCATGCGCGCTGGTCTCGCCACGCTGAAAAAGTGCGAAAGCCTCAATGTGTGGGCCGTGCTCGAGAAACGAATGGAGGCATTCGCCGCCGCGCTCAAAGAAGGTCTCGAAGGCACTACCTTCTCGCTTACCCATGAAGGCTCGCTCTTCTGGATTCACCCGCGCACCACGCAGCCCTACCGCAGTGTCGGCAAGCTGCCGAGCGACCTCGGCGCGCGGTTCGCACCGCTTTTCCGCGCGGCCCTCGCTCGCGGCGTGTACCTGCCACCGAACGGCTACGAGGTAGGCTTCCTTTCGCTCGCGCATACGCCCGAGGTGCTGCAAACGGCGGCTAAGGCCATTTCGGAGGCTGCTCGTGAAGTGGGCGCTCAGTAAACAGTGGCGCCTCGGCCTTGCTGGCCTCTGGCTGCTGCTGACTTTCTCCCTGTCAGCGTGGTGGATGATGCACGGCATGGGGCAGTCGGCCAGCATGCAGGAATACACGCACGAGATTGCGGCCAGGCAGTACCGGATGTTCCTCTGGGAAGGAAGTTTCCTGCTGGCCTTCGTGTCGCTCGGTGGCGCGGGGCTTTTCTATTCGATCTATTGGGACGAGAAGCGCAATGATGAAATCCGCCGCTTTTTTTCGACCTTTACCCACGAGCTGAAAACCTCTCTAACCAGCCTCCGGCTCCAGGCCGAGATTCTGGAAGAAGATCCCCGCAATCGCGAGAACGAAAACCTCCGCCGTCTGCTGCGCGACGTGGTGAGGCTAGAATTACAGCTCGAGAATGCCCTGGTGCTGGCCCAGGCCGAGAGCTCCAAGCTTTTCCTCGAAGAGATTCCGCTCGGGAAGACCGTGCAGGCGATCTCCGCGCACTGGCCACAACTAAAAGTAAGCCTGGATACAGACGCCAAAGTGAAAGCCGACCAGCGCGCGCTCGAGTGCATCCTGAAGAATATCCTGCAGAACGCGAGCGTGCACGGCAGCGCAACCTCTGTGAGCGTTGCGGTACAAGGCCAACCCCACGACCGCCTGCAGATTTTCCTGACCGACAACGGCAAAGGCTTCGACGGAAAAGCGGAAGAGCTCGGTGCCCGCCTAGTGAGACACACAACCAGATCGGGTGCCGGTATCGGCCTCTACCTTTCTCGCCTCCTCGCCTCGCGCATGGGCGGCAAACTTTCTTTCTCCAGCCCCGGCGCGGGCAAAGGGCTTAAGGCCAGCTTAGAAATTCAGGGGAGGCTAGCGTGAAGCGGCTCCTCCTCGTGGAAGACGATCCCACCCTCGGCGTCACACTCAAAGAGCGCCTCGCGGGCGAAGGATACCAGGTGCAGTGGGCTTCGACCGCCGCCGCCGCGCGCGCCGCTTTCACCGAGCGCTCCGACTGGGACCTCGTTCTCTTCGACGTAGGCTTGCCCGACGGCTCGGGTTTCGAATTGGCCGCCGAGTGGAAAAAGAAAGTGCCCTTCCTCTTCGTGACCGCGCTCTCCGACGCTGAGCATCGCCTCAATGGCTTTGAGCTCGGCGCAGAAGAATACATCCCGAAACCGTTCCACCTCAAAGAGCTGTTGATCCGCGTGAAGCACGTGCTCGACAACCACAGCGTGAAGCGCAGCTTAGAAGTGAACGGCTCTGCGATCGACTTCACCGCGATGACGGTGGTAGACGGAAACGGCGAGACCCAGCGCCCCGCCGCCAAAGACTTCCAGCTGCTGACCCTCCTCATCGAGCGCGCCCCGCGCGTGCTCAGCCGCGACGAGATCCTCGACGCCGTATGGGGCAAGGATCACCTCGGCAACGCGCGCACCGTGGACAACGCGATCGTGCGCCTGCGCGGCCTCTTCAAGACTTCGCCCATCCGCTCCGTACGCGGCGTGGGCTACCAATGGACTCCAGGAGAAGACAATGAATAAGCGATTTCAGGCAGCGCTCAAGCGCGAGCCGCAGGCGATTCCTCCGATCTGGCTGATGCGCCAGGCAGGCCGTTACCATGCCCACTACCAGGCCCTGCGCAAGAAGCACGGCTTCGTGGAGCTTTGCAAGATTCCGGAGTTGGCCGCGGAGACTACGATGGGCCCCATCCGCGATTTCGACTTCGACGCCGCGATTTTGTTTTCTGACCTGTTGTTTCCTTTGGAAGCCATGGGCATGGGACTGAAATACGATCCGGCGCCGCAGCTGGATTTTCAGCTGAGTCCGGAGACTTTTTCGAGGCTGCGTGGTGGGGACGAAGCGAAGGCCATGCTGGATTTCCAGGGCGAGGCTGTGAAAGCCTGCAGGGAAGCTCTTCCTAAAGATAAAAGCCTCATCGGCTTTGTCGGTGGTCCATGGACTCTTTTCGTTTATGCTGTTGAGGGAAGCCATAAGGGTTCGCTCACTCAATCAAAGAGAATGCTGCGTAGTCATTTTTTAAGTTTCTGCGAAATATTAATGCCTTTACTAAAGCATACGATTCAAAGGCAGCTGGATGGCGGTGCTGAAGTAGTAATGATTTTTGATACGGCCGCCGGCGAATTAAGTCCTTGGGACTTTGATTTCTATGTTGCTCCACAGTTCACGCCATTGACTACATGGTTTCCGGGAAAACTTGGGTACTATGGAAAAGGTGTTACAAATTCGCACTACAAGTCAGCTCTTGGATCACAACCCCGTCCCTTCGCAGGCCTCGGAGTTGACCATCGATTTGAAATCAGCGAATTACTTCCGAATCACAAACAGGGATTTCTACAGGGAAATTTTGATCAAAGTTCACTTCACCTTGATTCCAACGATTTCGAGACCGCATTGAATGATTATCTGGGTCCGATCCGCGACCTCTCCCCCGAGCAACGCGCCGGCTGGGTCGCCGGCCTCGGCCACGGCGTTCTCCCCCTCACCCCCGAAGCCAACGTGAAGCGCTACGTGGAAATCATCAGGAAGACCTTCGGATGAAATATCTCTTAGAAAAATACGACCAACCGGTTCCCCGCTACACAAGCTACCCGACCGTGCCTTACTGGCAGGATTCCCCGACCGAATCCGAATGGCTGACGGCTCTCGAGGAAGGCCTCACTCCACCTAGCGCCACCTGGTCGCTTTATCTCCATATCCCCTTCTGCGAGACCCTCTGCACCTTCTGCGGCTGCAACACGACGATCACCAAGGACCACGCCAAAGGTCTGCCCTATACCGATTCCTTGCTGAAAGAATGGGCGCTCTACCGGGAACGCATGCCCCACCTCGGCAAGAAGCCCCTACGCCAGCTGCACCTCGGCGGCGGAACCCCTACGTTTCTTTCGGCGAGCGAGCTCGATCGCCTGCTCAGACCGCTGCTCGAAAGCGCGAACTGGGAGCCAGGCCTGTCTGAGGCTTCAATTGAAGTCGATCCGCGCCGTACGAGCCGCGAGCAATTGGCCGTCTTGCGCAAGCTGGGATTTGGCCGCGTCTCCTTAGGCGTGCAGGACTTCGACCCCGAAGTGCAGCGCCTCGTGAACCGCATCCAGCCCGCGGAGCAAACCCGCGCCGTGACCGAAGCCGCGCGCGAGCTCGGTTACACCTCTGTAAACTTCGACCTCATCTACGGCCTGCCCAAGCAGACCGCCGAAAGCTTCACAAAATCCGTCGACCTCACGATCCAGCTGCGCCCAGACCGTATCGCGCTCTATAGCCTCGCGATCGTGCCCTGGATCAAGCCTGCGCAGCGCCTGTTCAAGGACGAAGACCTGCCGGCCGCCGCGGAAAAGCGCGGCCTCTACGAAGGCGCGCGCGCCGCGCTCCTCGGCGCCGGCTACCGCGAGATCGGCATGGACCACTTCGCCTTGCCCACCGACGGCCTCTGCCTTGCGCAGGACAACGGCACCCTCCACCGCAACTTCATGGGCTACGCCGACCTGCGCACCGACGTGCTGCTGGGCTTAGGCGTGAGCAGCATATCGGAGGCGCCCGGCGCTTTTTACCAGAATGAGAAAGTGCTTCCGCTCTGGGAGAGAAAGCTCAATGAGCGCCAGCTCCCTGGACACCGCGGCCATAAGCTCTCGGGTGAAGACCGCCGGCAGCGCGAGCGCATCCTGCAGTTCATGACCCGTGGCGCGGCCCGGCTCACTCAGGAAGAGGAAAGCGACGCGCGCCTCTACCTCAAGCCCATGCTCGATGATGGCTTGGTGACCATAGATAGCCAGTCGCTCAGCATCACCGACCGCGGGCGCCCCTTCCTGCGCAACGCGGCTGTCTTCTTCGACCTTCGCCTGCGCAGGGCGAAGCCGTCCACGAACAATACGTTTTCCCGGTCCATCTGATGGCGGAGATCCAGGTAATTGGCGGAGGATTCTCGGGGCTCGCCGCCTCCTACTTCCTCGCGTGCTCGGGCCACAAGGTTCGCCTCGTGGAAAAGGCGAGCCGGATCGGTGGCCTACTCGAAACCATGCAAACTCCTTATGGCCCTGTGGAAACGGGCGCCAACGCCTTGATCTCCAACGCAGTGGTGGAGAAAGCGGCGGAGGAGCTTGGCATCCAGCTTGTGCCCGCCCAACGAATCGCGCGTCGGCGCTATATCTTCCGTGCCGGGCGCCTGCGCCGCTGGCCGCTCCGACTCATCTCGACCCTTCGCCTCGTGGGAATTGCGCTTCCGGTGCGTTTCGGAAATCCCCGCATCTCGCCGCTTGCTCCGCGCCCGCGCGAGTCCGTGCTCGATTGGGGACGCCGCGCGCTCGGCGAGGAAGCCACTCGTTTCCTGCTCTGCCCAACCCTTTCGGGAGTGTACGCCGGTGACCCCGCACGCCTTTCGGCCACTCTCACCGTCGGAAAATTCTTCGCCTCCCGGCGCGCGCCCCGGCTGATCCGCGGCAAGCTGCGTGGCTCGGTAGCGCCTCTCGATGGCATGGGAGCCTGGGCCCCTGCGTTTCGGCACACCATCGTGGCCAATGGCGGGGTCATTGTCTCGGAAGTGCTTCCGGGAATGCCCACGATCGTGGCCCTGCCCCCGCCTGCCGCCGCGCACTTTCTCTCCGAACGCGCACCGGCCCTCGCGGCGGAGCTCCGCAAGATCAAGATGGTGCCACTGGTAAGTGCGACCGTTTTCTTCGCTCCGGAAACCCAGGCGATCCCGGGCTTCGGCTGCCTTTTTCCCCGCGGTGAGGGTTTCCGTGCGCTCGGTGTGCTCGCGAACGAGAAGATATTCCCCCGCCGCGCGGTCGACTCTATCTCCGAAACCTGGATCTTCGGTGGTCATCTCGACCCCGAAGCGCTTAAGCTCAGCGACGCCGCCCTGCTAGAGCTGATCGCCAAGGAGCGCGCCAAGCTCCATGGCCTCAAGGGCCGCATCCTGCATTCTCGCATCTCGCGCTGGGAAGAGGCAGTTCCCCATTATGATATCGCACTTGAAGAAGCAGTAGAGCACCTGAAGTCGCTCGAGTTCAGAGAAGGTGTCTACCGCGTATTTGGCACCTACCTCGGAGACCTCGGGCTCGGCCAGGTGATGTATCGCGCCTCGGAATTAGCAAAGGAGTATCGCAGTTGAATATATTCGTGCTTTCGAACCTGGGAACCCCCTCGGCCGCCACTGACGAAGCGGTCGGCGAGTATCTGAAAGAATTTCTGTACGACCCCGCCGTGATCCCGCTGCCGGCCGTGCTGCGCTATCCGCTCGTGCACTGGCTGATCGTGCCGCGGCGAAAAAAAATCAGCGCCGGCAAGTACCGCGAGATCTGGACTGAAGGCGGCTCCCCGCTGCTCGTTTGGAGCCGCGCCCTGCGCGATGAAGTAGCCAAACACCGCAAGGAACCCGTGCTGCTCGGCATGCGCTACGGCGAACCGTCGCTGGATTCTGCGCTCAAGGAAGCCAAAAAACTCGGCGCCACGAAAATCACGTTCGTGCCCCTCTATCCTCAGTTCGCAGAGGCCACGAGCGGTTCGAGCGCGGGCTATTTCCTGGAGCGCGCCAGGGAAGAAGGCTTCGAAGGAAAAGTAAAAGTATTCGGGGCGTTTCCGAATGCGGATTTTTTCGCCAAGCCACTCGCCGAAAAAATCCGTGCGAGTCTGAGGCCAGAATCTCATTTATTGCTGAGCTATCACGGCCTGCCAGTGAAGGCGCTCGATGGCCGCCACTGCCACAGCAACGACACTTGCTGCGAGCGCTCGCTTGCGGAGAATATCTCCTGCTACCGCGCGCACTGCCTGGCAACCAGCCTCGAAGTGGCGCGCCTTCTGGGCTTGCCCAAAGACAAATGGACCATGAGTTTCCAGTCCCGCTTCGGGCGAGAAAAATGGATTGGTCCCCATACGGAAGATTTTCTCAAGAGTCTTCCCGCAAGCGGCAAAACCGATCTCGTGCTCGCAGCTCCAAGCTTCGTGGCCGACTGCCTCGAGACCCTCGAGGAGCTCGGCATCCAGGGCAGGAAATCGTTCACGGAGGCTGGTGGCCAGCGCTTCGAGCTCGTGCCCTGTCTGAACGACGACGCCGATTTCGCCCGCGGATTGGCAGAGGCGATCGGAACGGCTTAAACCGAAGCGTTCACGCCGGAATCAATTCCGGTGAGAGAAGCAGCGTTCACATTGTTTGCGAGCAGGGCCGCCTGCAGGGCGCGCTCGAGGCGGTTCTGGTTCGAGAGCAGCACCTCAATTTTTGCCAAGATTTCCGTCTGCTGGCTTAGTAGCTCGCGGCTGATGCCGCCCTGGTCACTGCCGCCATTGCTGGCCGTATTGAAGGAATTGGTGCCGGTATTCGTATTGGTATTTTGCATTGTTTCCCCTCCTGGGAAGACTGGTTAAGGCCGCCTACCCGGTATCGGGTGGGGCCAGAACTAGTTTATACGCGTTGCGTTAATTTGAAAGCAAAAAGTGAGGACGGCGGATTTTTCAGCCTTCAGCGCTTCTTTTTGTAATGGATCATCATGTCCCACTTTTCGCGGTACTTAGACCTCACCACCTCGAAGAGGTTGAGCTCCTTTTCCTCGCCTGGGGAGAACAGCGGATCGCTGAGGGGTTTGAGATCGTCGGGGCCGAAAATGGGCTCGTTTTTTCTGGGTTTCGAAGACTGAGAAATCTGGGCAGGAACATCCGGCTGTTTTTCGCTGAAACTGGTACGAAGCTGGTCACGGAGGCTGGGGGCCTTGGACGGGCTGGCCGATTTACCTTTCTTCGGTGGCTCTAAGGCGAACTTCATGTCGCGCGCGCCGGCCAGAAGCTCGTCCACTTTGCTCTCGGGAAATCTCGTTTTCAGAACCTCACGCAGTTCTTCAAAGTTTGCGCCGGAGGAGAGCATCCTGCGCACGAGCTCCTCACCCGAGAGCGAATAATTTTTCTCGAACTCGCTGAACACTTTGCGGCTACGATCGTTGCCGAGAAGTGATTCATCGATGCCGGATGCGTCAACAGAACCCCGGCCCGCGCGGCGCGCGGCTTCGGCGGCGCCATCGTGCAGCTTGCCGCCTTTGCCGAGCTTGTTCGAGCAGGCTTCAAACTCCGCGGCAGCGGCCTCCTGATCTTTGATCGCGTTATTGGCGGCGCTGAGGCAGTCGACCGCGCCGATCGTGAGCTCCTGCTTGGCGGCGTTCTCGAGCATTACCCGCTGGGCATCCTGATAGGCGTCCTGACCTTCGTCGGAATTTTTAGTGGTCGTTTCAGTACGCGTGGAGGTACTCACGTCGGTCGAAGGCTGGGTGCGCGTCTGGGCTTGGGTTTGCGTAGCGGGCTGCGTTTGCGTAAACGTTGCCGGGAGCGACTGAGTCTGCGTTTGGGTGGCCGGCTGGGTTTGGGTCTGGGTAGCGGGCTGGGTTTGTGTGATAGTTGCCGACTGCGACTGGCTTTGAGTCTGCGTTTGGGTTGGCGTAGGTGTGGGCGTTGGCGTTGGCGTAGGTGTGGGCGTTGGCGGGTCCGGGT